>LSQX01215964.1_pt1 | contig 32251 bp, 38 predicted proteins | sample 654561 | NCBI WGS metagenome assembly LSQX01 (sample SAMN04489861, study PRJNA283612) | anaerobic digester metagenome | isolation source: 4 biogas reactors fed with cattle manure at either 37C or 55C with and... | place: Denmark: Kongens Lyngby | collected 2014 | reverse complement strand
AGTGTAATTGGTTGACTCATATAAACAAACTGAACCAATACAACATTTTTATTTCGCTTATCAACAAATGACACCATATCAAAATCTTCAAACTCAAAATCTTTCATGAGTTCTTCTATTTTTTCTTCCATCATAGGTCCAATGTCAGATGTTGCCTTATCAAGTTCTTGAGTTCCACCACTTAACTGGTTAGCCCCTGATGAAAGCTGTGAGATACCATCAGTGACTTGATTAATTCCAGTAGCATATTGACTTACACCATCACTAAATTGGTCAATTCCATGACTAAGCTGCTCTAAACCGGATGATAATTGTTGACCACCAGAAACTAAAGTTCCTGAGTTTTGATCGAGTGAATTTAAACCATCAGATAATTGTATTAAACCATCATGAAATTCTCCATACTGTGAGTTTAGCTGATCAACACCATCAATTAATAATTCAAATTGATCTAAGCTGGATAATAAGCCAATGATAGAATCTAATTGTGGGATTAAGTCTGTCTTAATCGTCTCTTGAAATGGCAACAGTAGATTATAAGCTTCTTCAATTGCTGTGGCTTGTGCGTCCATGTAATTAAGTAAAATTTCAATGTTTGGATCACTAGGATCTAATTGAGGATACAAAGCGAGTATTGTTTCACGTCTTAAAGATTGAGCAATCGGTAAAAAGACAGCTGAACCTAGATCATTTTCTAAGAATGACTGCAAACCTTGTAAGGTCACAATTGCCATTTCAATGAGTACTTGTTGCTCAGGTGTAATGGTTAAAACGTCCCCAAATTGACTCAAATTAGAGTTGAGAAGATTAATTCCATCCTTAATTTGAGATGAGCCAGTGACCAATTCTTGACTACCCTGTGACAGTAATGAAACACCCCCCGTGTATTCACCTACCCCATCAACAAAGTCTTTGGTGCCTTGAGCACTTTGACTTGCGCCTGTACTAAGTTCACTAGAGCCTTGAGATAGCTCATTGGCACCAGAGCTTAATTGTCCAGTATTCGCATTTAATTGGCTTAAGCCCCCGGCTAATTGAATTGCGCCAGAATTGAGTTGACTAATACCATATTGTAAATCACCAATACCATCAGTAAATTGGCTTATATCAGGTAATTCCATGGCCATACTAAATGGCAGAGCCGCAATTTGAATTCCATCCATTTCGAAATCTTTAATATCGGCTGTTAATGTGTATTTAGCTTCTGTTTTTGGCATACCAGTGAAAACAATTGTCTTTTTATCTCCAGCATTCCCAATAGTTGCGTCATCTGCTTTTATATTTGAAATTATTTTAGAACTAATATTGAAAGTCATGGTTAACAAATAATTATCAAAATAAACAGGATCAACATTTTTATTCTCTTTTGCTGTTATTGTCATTGTTAATTTGCCACTCTTGCCACCAAGTTCTTGGGCACCGATGACTTTATTGTCTAATCTATACTCAATATCAAGTAGCCATGGCAATTGTGTACTTCCACTTAATGCTCCTTGATAAAAGAAGCGGCCCTCATTAACATCTTTAATCACTGATTTAACACCATCAAAGTCAATTTCTTGATTGGTTGTGGTATTAATGACTGACTTGTAACTACCATAATCTGTAATAGTCGTCGGTTCAAATACATCAAAAGCATTCACAACAAAGAGTGATTCAACACTTCCATCTAGATTGATTTTACTGTATACAACCTCTTCTTTCAGAGGATTTGTTTTAGCACTGATTGGTGTTATAAATAGGACTAATGCAAGTACTAGTCCGATTAGTTTACTGAGCTTTTTCATCAGATTCTTCCTTTCCTAAAAATTTTGTATATAGAGTTGTTTTTTCAACAATCGAATCAAACAAATAATAAGCCACTGGCACAAAGATTAGTGTCATCAAAAGACTTATAGTGGCTCCTCGACCTAGTGTTATACCTAATTCAGAAACCATTTGAATGGTTGAAACAGCTCCTAATATAAAACCAACAATGCTTAATATAAGAGCTGGTGGAATAACGGATTGGGCACTCTGATTTACCGTAAAAAAGAATGCATCTTTCTTATTCATGGTCTGTCGGTTTTCTAAATAGTTTTGAGTATACAGGACACCATAGTCAACTGTGGCACCAAGTTGAACGGTACTTATAATTAAATATCCAATATAGTTTAGTGGTGCTTGTGTAAAGTATGGGAATGATAAGTTAATCCATATCGATAACTCAATCGCAAAGACTAAAATTATTGGAACACTGATCGATTTAAAGGTAAACAATATGGTCAAAAAGATAGCTAATATAGCGATTCCATTGACAACAATATCATCCGCTTGAATTGTTTGTGCCATATCATAAGTAATTACACTACTCCCTACTAAATGAGTATCTTCTTCATAATACTTATCTATTGTCTCTCTGACTCTTTCAATAAGACCAAAGGCATGTTCACCTTCTTCAGCAGAGATGACTTGTAAAATAATTCGAGAATAGTCTTCTGAGAGTAATGAAGAGATTTGACTCTCGGGCAATACTTCAGGCGGAATATTGGGTCCAATCATTGTTACATAGGACATAATGGATTTAACTTCTGGATAGGTTTGAAATTCTTGTATCATATTAATTTCTTGACCCCACTGTCCTTTTGGAACTAAGACTACCATCTGAGTTTCTACACCATAAACATCTTTAACAGCTTGATCATCTAGAGATTCGCGTGAATTTTCCTGAAAGGCACCCATTCCATAGATAAACTCATTATGTCTTTGCCCTAAGAAACTTGGGACTGTCACAACTACGACTATTATTATAATTAATGGTATCATTCTAAAGTTTATTTTGGCAAGCCAATTAAATGATGGAAGAAATGATCTATGTTCCGTTTTATCAATCCATTTAACGAATAATATGGTGATACTTGGTAAGAAGAATGAAACTGAGATGATACTAAAGAAAACTCCTTTAGCAAGAACAATTCCTAAATCTGGTCCAATCTGAAAGCGCATCAAAACTAACGCTAAGAATCCGATAAAGGTCGTAATTGATGATGCCATTAAGGTTGGAAGTGCATCTTTAGTAGCAGCTCTCATGGCATCTTCGGTGTTGTCATACTTTTTACGATAATCACTAAAGCGATGGAGTAAGAAAATCGCATAATCCATTGATACGGCGAGTTGTAAAATAGCAGCAACAGCCTGAGTTAAGAATGAGATATCTTCCAAAAAGACATTTGTTCCCATATTTAAAGCAATTCCTACAGCAATCGCGAGTAACATTAAAACTGGTTCAAGCCATGAATGTGTCGCTAAAATTAATACTATCGCAACGACTGGAATTGCGTAAACCAAAATTTGGGAGATTTCTGATTGAGTGGCTGATTGAGCCATTGATAATTCGACTAATCGACCCGAGATATGCCCACCATCTCCAACAAGTTCTTGAAGTTCTGCTAATACTGGTGGATAGTTATCGGTTTCGACTGTAACCATAAATAAAGCATTATTATCTTTATAGTATTGGTCCGTTGTTTCTTTTGGTAATACTTCAACTGGTAATGTGACATCCACATAATCGTCTAACCATAGAACTGAGAGTACATACTCTTTTTCTTTAATTTGTTCTTTTAAATCTAAGGCATCTGTAACAGATGCATCAGGAATCATGATATTTACATTAAAAATAGTTTCCTCAAATTGAGATGACATCACTTCTAAAGACTTAGTTGATGGTGTATCTTGAGGCAAATATGATTGTAGGTCATAATTAACATTAACAAGCAGGGCTAATCCAAAACTAATGATTGTTGCGGCTGAAAAAATAATTACAACCAACTTTTTATGTTTTAGGATACTGTCGATAATTCTTTTCATTTGGTGTCTCCTATGATAGTATTATAGACACATGTCCATTAATTTTCAAGGAGAATGGTTATGAAAAAAAAGAAAGTTGATAAGAGAATCTTACAAACACGTCAAAGCTTATCAGATGCGCTGACGACCTTACTACAGACCAAAGCAATTGAGACTATTACAGTGATTGATTTAGTGAGTGAAGCTCAGATTAATCGCTCAACTTTTTACTTGCATTACAATAGTTTAGAGAATTTTATGACAGATCTGGAACATGATCATTACGTACATTTTAGAAAACAAATTGTTGAATATTTTGATACTGATACAGGTTGGCTCGATCATTTAATGGACCCTGAAAAAGAAGTAACATTTACAATCTTAGATTATGTTTTTCAATTGATAGAAAAAAACACCCAAATTCAAGCGTTTATGGGTGCTCGTTTATATGATAGTGAATTTTTACTGAAAGTTGTTGATGATGGCTTTGAATCTGCCCATAAAGCACTCCTTGCTTCTGGTCATGATGTTGATATTAATCGATTCAGACAAATTTACTCATTTGTTTCAATGGGATGTGTTGGACTTATCTTTAACTGGATTGGATCAGGCATGAAAGAATCATCACAAGAAATTAGTAATTTAGCTCATAAGCTAGTTAAACATTCCCTTAAATCTAGTTACTAATTATAATACCCATGACGACGAATCGATTGTTCAATATTGGAGCGTTGTTGTTTTCTATTATGGATTAATGAACCTACAAATAGTCCAACAAAGGCTATCACAATATAGATAATGACATAGACCAATGCTGAGGAATTCATAAAGAATAAAGCGGTTGGAATAAAGAGTGCACCGATGATAATGGCGACCCAAAAGAATAAGCCATTGGTTAATCCGAAAATCAGACCACTAATAAAGGCAATGCTTGGATTTATAATAAATAAGTCAGATAAAAAAGTATACTCGCTTATCCATGGTAATACTAAATTAATAACTGGGACAATATTATACCCAATTAATGAAATTAATATGACAAGAACTAATGTCGGACCCATACAACACCTCGTAACTGTATTATACACCAATTTTGTATGAAAATTATGATCACATCAAAATAAAAACCACAATTAAGTGGTTGTTTTGATATCTGGTGCCGATACCCAGGATCGAACTGGAAGCTGAGCATTACCATTGCTCTGTTTTGCCATTAAACTATATCGGCAAGTGCTAGTATATAATACTTAAAAACTAACACATTTGCAAGCCAATTTAATTTCGAACACTTTGTTGTTGACCATCAATTGTCAAGACCATTAATTCCTTTTTAGTCTCTGGATCTGTTTCAGTGCTAATTGCTTTAAAGCCTAGTTTATGAAAGAAGGCCAAAGCATCCATATTATCCATAAAACATTTCACAGTAACTTGTTGAAACTTATCAATCAAGCCTTGCATTAAAGCTTCACCTATGCCGCTTAATCGATATGGCTCATCAACATTGATTGTTGTTACAACCATGTCTTGTTTAATCGATACAAAACCAACAATCTTACCCTCTATTTCATACACATGAGATTGTGAGCGTAACAGGTGATCTTCTTGAAAGCTCTGGTAATGATTAATGAAATACATCTTGTCAATAAATGGATGTGCTTTAATGCTATTTCTTAGCCATATATCCATTACAGCTTTTAAGTCTCTCATTTCAAAAGGTCTAATCATTCATCTACCTCCTTTAACATTTCTGATAATGCTTCAATAGGAAAGCCAATAATTGTATTTAGATAACCTGTATAAGACTCTAGGATATTATGCTTAAAATATGCATCTTGAATCCCATAAGAGCCTGCTTTATCTAGTGGTTCATGAATCTTTATATACTCTTTTAATGTTTCATCTGAAACTTTTTTTAAATCAACTTCAGAAACAAAGGTTTTAATTAATGTCTTATTCTTGCTCATAACACATAATGCACTTAAGACACGATGCGCCTTACCATTAAGCTTTTGTAGCATATTAAAAGCATCTAATTCATTCATTGGTTTTTCTAATAATTCGTTGTTAAATTCAACTATAGTATCACCACTGATAATAATATCATCTGTGTTTGATTCGACAGATAGAGCCTTATTGACAGCTAAGTGTTGAACTTGGAGTTCAGGTGATAAGTGTTTTAAATGAAATTCATCAAAAGATGGTTGCACTGATTTAAACTCAGATACAACCTCTTTTAATAATGCTTGTCGTCTTGGGGAAGTCGAAGCAAGAATAATCACTTCTCATATCTCTCTTTTAGTTTATCATCAACAAACTTTGGTACAAGTTTACTCACATCACCATGGTTCATAGCAATTTCTTTAACTGCCGATGATGATACAAATGAGTATTCAGGTTTAGAAATTAAGAATATTGTTTCAATGTCAGGATTTAACATTAGATTTGCGGTGGCTGTTCTTAGTTCAAACTCATAATCCATGACCGCTCGAATGCCTCGTACCATGGCTCGTGCATTTGAATCTTCAGCAAGTTTTACGGTTAAACCGCTTTTTGCTACAACTCGTACATTTTCTAAATGCTCGATTGATTTTTCAATCATCTCAACCCGTTCAACTTCAGAAAATGTTGTCGTTTTCTCAGGATTAACCATCACCGCAATCACTAACTCTTCACATAGATTTTTTGTTCTTTCAATAATATCAATATGGCCCAATGTAATTGGATCAAAAGTACCAGGATATATAATTCTTTCCATACTAACCCCTCTTGTTCTTTATAAATACATGTTTAACATTTGAATTCCCAGTAGGTCTTTCGTCCACTTCAAATTCATTCAAACTCTTAATTAATAATGACAATTTCATAAAACCATAGTTACGCGGGTCAAAGTCAGGTCGCTTCTTATTCATCAGATTACCAACATCTGCTAAGAATGCATAACCACTATCATCTGCTACATCATCAATTGATGTTCGAATAAGTTCGGTAACATTTGATCGTTTGCTTTCGCTGACTAATCTTCTCTTTGACAATTTTGGACTAATGACTGATAGATAGATGAATCTATCACAGGCACTAATAAATGCGGTGGGCGTTTTTTCTTCACCCATCCCAATAACAAATTTACCCGCTTCTCTTAATCGGGTTGCGAGTCGTGTAAAATCTGAATCAGAACTCACAATACAAAAACCATCTACTTGATCGCCATATAAAATATCCATGGCATCAATAATTAAAGCTGAGTCGGTTGCGTTTTTACCTGTTGTATACGCAAATTGTTGGACTGGCGTAATAGCATTCTCTAAGAGTTGTGTTTTCCATCCCTCAGTATTACTTTTGGTCCAGTCACCATATATTCTTTTGATGGTCGGAACCCCAAACTTGGCTAATTCCGCCATCATTTCATCTAATTTTCTAAATGAGGCATTATCGCCATCAATTAAAACTGCTAATTTCCTCTCGTTCATGTTCACCTCCATTTTCTAAAATCATGTGGGCGGCTTCTTTAAAGACACCCAATAAACTATTGTCAAAGACTTCTAATGTCTTCAACTCATTTAAATCGTTGTTAATTACTTTTAATAACTGTGCTAATTCTAAAGCGTTATAACAATAGAATGTGCCCCCTACTATCTTATTGTTATCGACTAAAAATTCAATTCCGCCCTCTATCTCAAATCGCGATCTAAAGTAAGTAAATACTTGTACATCGTATTGATAGCGCTCCGTCACAGAATCACTCTCTACGACAGATAAGATTGGATTAAGGAAGATTGAATTAGTCACTCTATCCTGAACTGATTTATCTATTTCACTCTCACTAAAGTGTGGAGATTCAATATTGCCTTCGACAATAACAGCATCCACTTCAATTGTTTTCTCTGAGACGGGCTCAGTGATTTCAAATGCTAATTGGCTCATTGGTTTGATGGTTACTTTAGTACTTGCATCAAGGTCTTCAATGGTTTCAACTGTATACTTCTCTAATAATTCAATATTTTGACTAATTAATGTTTCTCTAACCGCATCTCTAAACATTAAATGATCAATCTGAGCAAATAAACGTCGCCCAACAACCAATGTTACTTCAGATCCAAAGCGTGCCATCATGCTTGCGATTTCTAAGCCTCTTAGTGATTGCGCATCAATTAAGACTCGTCTAAAAAGTTGACTGGTATGTAAAAACTGGTCAAAGGTAAAGACAAATGGTGATTGATACGGATTTTCTTCTGTCTTTGGTGCATTTATAATTAATTGAGAATACTCTAATTCTGTCGTCTCACCTAAATACGTCAATTCTGCTTTCACTGGACTGATCACATTCAATCGTCCTTTTAGAATCTGAATATTTTTGGATTCTAATATTTCAACTAGAGCTTTATGATTCATATAGTCTAATTCATGTTGTTGATTAGATATATGTTCATAAAATTCTTCTGAGGCTTTAAAGTCATTATGTTCTAATTGACCTGCAATTAAACTCGCTTGATAAAGAGCTAATACTTTTTCACTCTCAAAGCCGACATAATGTCCTTTACTTTTTAAGCTAGCTTCGTCGATTACGACGATTTGACCATTTATTGAATCTATAATATTCAATAAATTACTATTTAATCCTACGATAATTGTTTTAAACATGTGATACCACTTTCTCTAAAGACTTATAAATTGGTTCAACAAGTTCTTTGACAATTAATTGAACTTTTGTATTGCTTGGTCTTAAGACACCCGCAATCCCTAACGCACGAATTGATTCAACTTGTGCTAATGATGAATCTTTAACAGTTAATAAGACTCTTGTTTGACAATGTTCAACTTTTTCAATATTGTCTAGTCCACCTAAATGTTTAACCAAATCATTTGCTAATTGATCATAATTTGATGTATTTAACGATACCCTGGCAGGTTTCTTTAAAATACTTCTAGTCACAAACCATAGGACAACTAAACCTAAAATAGCAACTACTACTTTAAGAGTATTTTCTTCAATAAAAATAATTCCAATAATGGAGACTATTAAAATTAAAAGCCCTATAATCAATGCTTGATTTTGTTTTGATAACTTCATTTTACAAACACTCCTTCTTCAATATTATACAACAAAGTCTACTATAATCACATGATTCGGATTGTTGATTCGTAGTGGAATAGGACTTGCGCCAAGTCCAGCTGAAACAAACATCTTTTCTTGTGGGTAGTATCCTTTGGTATATTTTGGTAATAAACCTTGGTCTGGTCCTACTAAACCTTGATTCTTTAGTCTAAATTGGCCTCCATGTGCATGACCACTAAATTGATAAGACTGCCCTTTCAGATTGAGTGGAATTGGATAATGAGATAAAACAAGTGTTAATTTATCTTTTTGAATCTCTGGTAGTTTTGGATTAAATGGATTTACGCCAATTACTTGAACGTATTCATTAAGACTTATTTTTTCATCAAATAAGTGATTTCTAAGATGTTTATTGAATTTATAATCATGATTTCCACTCACACTTATAACAGTCGCAATCTTTTCGCAGTCATCAAAAAAGAGCTGAGCTTTTGTTATGTCTTTACTCAATGCTTGTCTATCAAGTGTATCGCCTGTCATTAAGATTAAATCTGGTTGTAGTCTTTTTAATTCGTTTAACAATCTTTTTAGTTTAAAACCACTATATGGAATATGTAAATCACTCAATTGAATTACTCTAAATGGTTTTAGTAAAAGGTCTGATTTCAACTTATAAAAAGAAAGCTCTAAAGAGTGATTAGAGCGATAGATAGCACAACTTAGTCCAAGGGCCATTAAAAATGAGAGTAGCTTAGTTTTCATAAGGATATTATACCAAAAGGTATGGTAGAATAGAGAAAATGACAGGAGAAATAATATGGGATTAAATTTTAGAAAAAGAATACGATTAGGAAAATATGTCAACTTAAACTTAGGTAAGACTGGCGCAGGTTTTTCCTTTGGGATTCCGGGTGCTCGCTTTAGTGTTAACTCTAAAGGGCGTAAACAAGCATCTATTGGACTTCCTGGTACAGGTCTTTATTACACAAAAGCCTTTGGGACTAAATCTAAGAAAAACACAGCCAATTCAAAAGCTCAGAATGCAACAAATAGTTTTGAACAGGCTGAGGCAGTCAATTCATATCAAAATGCTTTATACGCATTAAGTCATATTCATAATGAAGCATACGACTTCTTTGACTTTGAGAGTGATCGTATTCAATATGTAACACGTGAAATTGGGCCTTTACAAAAAGAAGCGCTTGCTGAATTAGAAGCGTTTAAACCATCATTCTTTGATCGTCTTCTTAAAAAAGATGCAACAAAATACACTGCTCTTGAGGAAAAAGTGTATGAAGCAATGGAACAGGATGAAGAAAACCGAACAGTCCATACAGTTGAACCTGCTCTTGCGGCTGAGCTTAAAAAACTTCAGCCTAAAGCAATGGATCAGTTTATTAAGATGGTGGGTGGATTTGATGTCTTTGATGATGATGCCGTTTCAATTTCATATCATTATTCAATGAATGTTGATGAAGCTGATGCGATTGTTGTTAATGTTACAACTAATATGGCTGAAGATATTATTGATAATGTCGTAGAAATTACAGATAAAGGTCGTTACAGTAATAAAAAGCTCTCTAAAACAGCCTTTAATCAACGTTGTTATGCCTATATTTGTTCACTCGCTCTTGGTGTTGCGACTGAGGCTTTGGCTGTGACACCGCTTTATCGCTGTCTTATTAACATCACCGATCAATCTGTTTCAACCGCGACTGGCTTAGCATCGAATGAAGTTATTTTAGCGGGTGAATTTGATGAACATCAGCTGATGCAATATGATTATGAGACACTAAATCCAATTGAAGTAGTTGAGAAAAGTAGTGTTGAAATGAAGTATACCGATAGAAATGGATTCAAAGAAGTTGCTCCAATTGGGTAAACTGATTGAAATTTAAGTCTCTCTTAAGTAATATAAGGGCATGAAAAAAGAAGCGTGTCCATACATTACATCTGCCTTTGAGCTATTATCTCGAAAATGGTTTGGAATCATATTACATACCATTTCACTGAATCCACAGAAGGAAGCCCATTTTAGTGATCTTAAATCTGGGATTACTAATATCACACCTCGTATTCTATCCATGAGATTATTAGAGCTTCAAGAAGAAGGTTTAATTGAAAAGTTTGATTCCGACTTACATCATGTCTATCGTCTTACTGAGAAAGGCTGTGAGTTGGTCAATTCTTTAAAAGGTATTGAGGACTGGGCACATAAATATTTATAAGCAAAGGAGGCTAATCATAGCCTCCTTTTTTACTTATTAAATGACTGTATCATCCTTAACCCAACAAGAAATGCTGCGCTTATATACTTTGAAATTTCCATAGCCATCTTCATTAATCATAACTTTATCAGGATGATTGCCTAAGTAATCAGCAAACTCTTGTCCTGCATAGTGTTCACCAACATACATTGAAATCAGGGAATCCTCTTTATTGGATAGAATTGTTGCGCTCGCAAATGGATGTTCTTCATCGCCATGCCTTACCCAACCAACAACATTTGGATCATTAAAATAATCATCTTGTTGCCCGTACGCAAAGCTCTTTCGACACAACATTAGCTTTTCAAGCACTTCTGCTTTTCCTTCTTCTGGATATTCTCCCCCAACACCATAGTAATCACCAAAGAAGACACATGGATAGCCTTCCTGTCTTAAAAGGATGATCCCATAGGCGAGTGGCTTAAACCATGCACCGACCCAAGAACTTAACGATTGATCAGGTTGAGAGTCATGATTATCAACAAAAGTAACTGCCATCGTCGGATTAGATTGAACCAGTGTGTTATCAAATATTTTTCGTAAGTCATAGAGTTCATTCGCTAAACTTGCTTGATGGAAATTAAAATGTAAACCAACATCAAATAAGTCAATCTCAAAATCAGTTTGATATGTAAAGTTGCGACTCTTATCTAAATCAGCAGTCCAATATTCACCAAAAATATAGAAACCTTCTTTTTGTTTTTCTAACGTATGCTTCACAAAGTCCCGTATAAAATAATCATTGATATGCCTCATCGCATCGAGTCTAAAGCCATCAACCCCCGTTGTTTCAACTAACCAGTCTGAGTAATGAAAAAGTTCTTCTCTTACTTCTGGGTGTGAGTGATTGATATCAGCAAACATCAAATAATCATAATTGCCCTTCTCACCGGATACACCTAATGACCAATCTTTATTTTCACCAAGAATTTTGTAGACTCCATTCTCACCACTTAAATGATCATAATCAACCCCTGTAAAATGATTGAAGTTCCATTTAAATTCTGAATATTTTCCCTTACGCCCTGGAAATTCAAATCCTGTGAAACCCTCAATATCATAAGGCTCACTGATTTCTTCCAAGCGATTGTCAGGATTTACTTTAACGACTTTAAAAACTTCACTATAATCAGCACCTGCTTTATGATTTAAAACAATATCAGCATAAACACTGATTCCATGCTCATGCGCTGTTTCAATTAGTGTTAAAAGTTCTGCTTTCGTTCCATATTTAGTTCTTATTTGTCCTTTTTGATCAAATTCGCCTAAATCAAATAAATCATAAATTCCATACCCAACATCAAATTCAGAAGTTGCCTTAGACATTGGAGGTAACCAAATAGAAGTAAAACCGATTTCTTTGTACTTCTCTATTTCAGAAGTCATCCATTTATAGAAGTTTCCCTCAGCGCTGACATACCACTCAAAGCCTTGGAACATAATACCATTACTCATTACACAAATATCTCACTTTCATTAAAGAGGATTACATCCTTCATTCTAAAATCAATATTCGGATTCACATGACTGGCATCATCAAACACACGAATAATCTTTTGCCCATACTCGCCTATTTGTTCAATTAACATTTCAGGAAAGATAAGTAAAATGATCAGTGTTTCTGGCTGTTGATAGGTACTCATTAAATCATATAAAGCATCTAAATTTCTTCCATAATAGTCTGGGAAGTTAAATCGTTCAATTAAATAATCATGAACTTGATCGCGATTAATCATCGACCGTCCATCTAATACAGTAATAATATTTTTCATTAATATAGCTCCTGGAAACTTGCATAGTGATCATCAGTATAGTAAATATCACCATCATCTGAATACACTAATCGCTTTGCGTTTCGTCCTTTTCCTTGGTAATCAATATCTGCTTCAAAATAAGTATTGTCTGGCAATAACCCTTCACGATTCATAAAGCGGTCACCACCAATACTTTTCTGATCAGTAACATCCCATAAATTTTGTTGAGACGGTTCCCAACCTAAATCATAGGCTTCACTTTTTGTAATATAGTTAGGCGGAAGCTCTTGGTAGGTGTGAATGTATAAAGCAACTTCATCTTTTGATGTATATACTTCGTTGTAAATAATACCATCATTGATTGTACACCCACTTAGCAACACCAAACTAAGTATTAATCCTATAAAAATTCTTTTTATCATATTTGTTTCTCCGTTAAATATTTTATCATAAGACATTATTTAAAGAAGTTTAATAATCGTCTGAACCATGATTCTTGACGAACTTCTTCGATTACTTCTATTTCCTCGACTTTAGAGAAATATCTCCTAAAGACATCCTGAGAATGAACACGACCTTTGTTTGACAGTTGTTCATAATTTAAATCTGGCTGCATAATCCAACCCATGCTTGAATCATCAATTTCAACATCAAGAATATGATTGATTTGTTCCTTAATATTCGACTGTGTAATCTCAATGAATGCCTCAACCCTTCGTTGTGTATTACGATTTAAAAAGTCACCCGAACCAATATAAATCTTAGCTCGATGAGCTGGCCCAAATCTAAAAATACGACTATGCTCTAAATGCCGACCAACAATTGATTTAATAATAACATTGTCCGTATAGCCTTCAATTTGAGGAATCAGGCAACAAATACCACGAATAATTAATTGAACTTTAACGCCTGCTTGAGAGGCTTCGATTAATTTATTCATAATTAAGATATCATTCATTGAATTTATCTTAAATGTAATTTCACCATCCCCAGTTTTTTGATGTCTTTCAATTTCATGCTCTATTTCATCAGCCACACTTAATCTAAAATGATTAGGCGCAATCCATAAAGCATTCACTTCATCAACTGTTTCATTGATGGCTAAGGCATCAAACAAATGGTTAGCATCCTCACCCACTAAACGATTGCTCGTGATATAGGACAAATCAGTATACTGCTCCTGTGTACTCTCATTGAAATTACCTGTTCCTACATATGTAATATATGACACTGTCCCATTTTTTAATGATGTAATTAAACAAACTTTTGAGTGGACTTTATAATCACTTAATCCATATAAAACAGTGCAACCAGCATCCTCTAGTAATTTTGAAAAATCAATATTTGACTGTTCATCAAAGCGAGCTCTAAGCTCCATGACAGCTACAACTTCTTTACCTTTTTCAGCTGCATAGGCTAAAGCTGCCGCAATCCGACTTGGTGAAGCTAATCGGTAGAGTGAAATCTTAATTGAAATAACATCTGGATCATTGGCTGCTTCATGAATCAGTTGAATAAATGGTTGAGATGAATGGTATGGGAAATGTAACAGTAAATCCTTATTTTCTAAAAAACTTAAACCACTCTTTTGAGTAAAATCAATAGGAACAACGGGTGAAACTGGAGGGTATAAATAATTAGGATAGTTTTGTCCTAATTCTTTTTTAAGCTCATGCCCAAAAGATAAATCAAGAGGAAAATGGTTTATGATAATTGACTTTTCATTGATTTCAAGTTCCTTTACTAAGTATTGTTTAAATTCATCTGATATTTCATTATTCATTTGAACACGAACAATCCCTAAACGCTTTCTCTTTTTAAGAAGTTTCTCCATCACATCAGCAAAGTCTTCGTAATCATCCATCACCTCACCACTAACATCGACATCCGCATTTCTAGTTACACGAATTGTTACTATTTCAAGAATTTCATATTTCTTAAACATGGTCGATAAATACTGAGCGATCAACTCATTCGCAAAAAAGACATGAGTCGCTTCATTAATTGTAAATGAGTAATATGATTTCAGTCGCCCTAATGGAATAATCCCATATTTAATCTTCTTATCTTTTGACTCTATTTTTGTCATTAAATACGATTCATTATTATTTAGAAATGGAAAAGGATGATGTGGGTCAATAATTTGAGCACTTAATAATGGTTTTATCTCATTATTAAAGTACTTTTTGGTCATCACTGAATCAATTTTTGACAGATTATTAAAATCAATCACATGAACATTCACTTCACGCAAGCGATTCATTAATTTCTTAATCACACCTGCAGCATCTTTTTCTTCACTATTTAACCAGTTAATCACCTTATCAATTTGTTGGGCTGCATTATCTCCCGTCTTCTCATCTATCTTATTTGGATAAACAACCATTTGGTCACTTAAAGAGCCAATCCTAACCATAAAGAATTCATCCATATTACTACCATAAATGGACATAAAACTTAAACGCTCAAGTAATGGTGTTTCACTATCAACTGCTTGATGCAAAACTCGCTTATTAAACTGAAGCCATGATAGCTCACGATTAGTCATAATTTTTGTCATTGTTTAACTCCTTTTATATATTTAAAACATGGCGAATTAAATACCCTTCCCTGACACCATGCTTTGAAACTAAAACTTCAACGCAATTAATGTTTTGAAGAATACCAATTAAAACACACAATCCAGGTATCAAAGTATGAATCCGATCTGGAACAACTTTTAGAATTGTATCTTGTGCTTCACGTGAACCATTCCCACACTTTTCTAACATTAGTTTTAATTGCTTAAGTGTTAGTTGATTTGAATCTGAATAATCATTATCCATATATTTCTTAAGCTTAAGTAAGGCTCTTATCGTCCCACCCACACCTACAACTGAGATGTACTTATTTGTTTTAATAAGCTCTGAATCAATTAATTGTTTTGAGTATTTTTTAATTTCTTTCTGTTCATCCTTAGTTGGAATTAAGCCAGAAACAAATTGTTTATACATCGATAAAGACCCTAAAGGATATGAATCAGCTGCTAGCACAAGTTCATTCTCAAATGGAACAACCTCACAAGATCCTCCACCTATATCAACTAGCACCGCCTTAGGAACACTAAAGTCTGATGTTGCTCCTATAACACCTAGCTTTCCTTCCTCTTCACCTGAGAGTAATTGTACATCAAATCCTGTTTCATCCTTTATTCGATCTAGCACTGATTTTGAATTATCAATGAGACGAAGGCTTGCTGTCGCAAATGGATACACATCTTTAATTCCCACAATATCAACCGTTTGTTTAAATATAGTCAAAATACGAATTAAGTTTTGAAGACCAGCCTCCAAAAGTAAACCAGATTCAATCTGAGCAGCTAAACCTGCCATCTCTTTTACTGAGAATAAAAGTTTAAACTCATCTTTATAAATTTTATAGACATTCATTCGTACAGTGTTTGATCCTATATCAATTATTCCTATCATATTTCTACCTCTACACATATATTATATACTAGATACCATGCTATAATAAGTTTATGAAACAGATACTTGATACATTTTTTATCTTCATCACCAGTCTTGGAGACAATGGTTATATATGGATTGCCTTAATTATTGGCTTATTAATCTATAAACCCACCCGAAAATTCGGAGTCCTTTGTGCACTTGCTTTAATCTCTGAATTCTTTATTAATGATTTTGTACTTAAAAATGTCATCGCAAGAGAGCGACCATTTATCCAAAATAATATTGAATTACTCATTGAAGCACCAAGTGGCTATTCAATGCCATCAGGTCATTCTGCCAGTTCATTTGTTATGGCTAGTATGTTTATCTTGTTCAAACAAAAAGGACGAATCATCGTCCTAGTCTTGGCAACCTTAATGGCTATATCTAGAGTCTACCTCAATGTTCACTTTGTGAGTGATATCATGGTAGGTGCTTTGGTCGGATTTGTTGTTGCTTGGATAATTTATCAGAAATATTCAATTTCTATTAATTTATCATAAGCATCAAAGACCATACTATATCCATGACCATTACCGGTATAGAAATCCATATATTCTTCAAATGATGTCGGTTTATAAATATGATGAATCATTCTCAAAAAACCATTATGAGCAACAATCGTTGCTCTGTTTTTTTGATGCTCATTTAGTAATGAGATTACTTTACGAACCGCATTCTCAGCTCTTACTTTGAGGATATCATAGGTTTCCATCTGACCTCTTTTGTCATTTAATAAAAATGAGTTATAGAATTCTTCCATAACTTCAAGAACAGGTTGATCATCATAGGGTCCAAAATTAATCTCTCTAAACTCTAGAAGTTGATGTGGTTCTCTACCATCATACAGGATTTTAGCAGTATCCACTGCTCTTAATAAATCTGATGAGAATAGTAAATCAGCCTCTGGATAATTAATTGACTCCTTTAATTCTTTTAACTCCTTAATTCCATATTCAGTTAATGGCGTTTGAGTTTGTCCTGAAACGAGTCGTTTTACATTAGCTTCAGACTGACCGTGGCGAATAAACGTGAGTGTTTTCATACATCTACCCTTTCTAATTTAAATGTTAAAATCATTGGTATCAAGCATAGAATTCCGCCTAATAATAATATTTGTGAATACGAAATATATTGATGTAAAAGTGTATTTAATAATGGAACAATGATAATTGGAATATTTGATGTGACAGCTGTCATTACCATATGCCCACTCGCTCTAAGATGTAGAGGCGTATAGTCATTTACAAGGACTTTTTGTGTTAATAACATAAACGGAAAAGTGATTGCTTGTAATACAGAAATAAGAATCATTTGATTCGCAGTTTCTGAGAGTCCATATAAAGCATACCTTATTCCAAAGATTAATGCAGTAAAACCAAGTATCTTCTTGGCTGAAAACCTTTGAATAAACTTAAATCCAAAAATCATTAGTGGGATTTCGACAATGGCCTGAAAGCCCCACCTTAAACCTATTTGATCACTAGTTGAATTAATTTCAATCATTTTATCAACCACTGTTAAACTGTCTAAAGCGTACACAATAAATAAAATAAAGAAAATGACAACACTTAATACATATTGTTTGTTGGAGAGTAATTCTTTTAAGTCCTTCAACTCTAAATTAACTTTATTACTAACTTTTTGTGAATCTGGGATGCCTATAATTAATAAGAGTGTCACTAAGCCACACAGTGTAAACCACAAGGGTAATTCATGAAAACCATAGTTATCAATTATCTGTGCGACAATAATAGACCCGACAGCCCACCCAAAAGAGCCAAAAATTCGAATGAGGCCAAAATTACTCATGACCTCATGATTCACTTGGATAATCCACGTTTCAATTAAATTACTAGATATTTTAAATAGTGCAACAAATAATGATATTAATAAAAAATATAATGAGATTGAATTTCCTAAAGCTGAATAACCCAACGCACTTGTTATTAACATTAAAATTGTAGAAATTAAGAAGTATCGTTTTATGCGCTGATATTTATCACTCAAGTACCCTACTAAAAGTTGAGCACCAATACCAATCAGGGCCGAGACTGTCCACATCCATGACCTTGCGCTTTCACTAAAACCTAAAAAAGTCATATAGGGTATGACTTGGGAAAAGGCCATTGAAAAAACAAACCATGTTATAAAAAATAGGCCAAATAATCTAATATAAAGACGGGCTTTCAATGAGAATCTACCTAATTTGATAGGCGGCTCTTCGATATTGCTCAAGAACAACAGTCATTTCGCGTTTCAGTTTTAAAATATTGAAATAACCACTATTTTTTAATTGTTGGTTAAAGTTTTGTGGACTAAGTTTCAATACTTTGGCAACATCTTTTTGAATGAAATTTTCCATAAACCCATAAGTAAGAACTAGGTATTTAACTAATTCTACTTGAGACTGGCGCCATCTTGACTCAATAAAGTCTGACGTTCTTAAGCTCGCATTGATTAAGTTTTCTAGTGAGTTTTGTTTACCAAGGGAAACTTGAACCCTGGCATTACCATAGTCATTCTTCTCTTCAAGAATTTCTAAGGCATGGTGAGCATTTAATTTACCACTTTCAAGAACTGCTCTTTGATCATTGCTTCTATGAATCGGCTCAGCAAAACCAACTCCAAATACCATGTCATATTCAGAAAGACTAAACTTAAGTTTATCAACAACTTCAAAGACATAGATTCCTTTTTCAAGAACCCCTTCGAAGCTAATCTGATTGACTCGTTTAAAATTCTCAAACAAATCTTCAGAGTATTTCTTATTCATGTTATTAAGAACTTGGTCGATCTTTTTAGCAATTTTAGCACTGGCTTTTTGTGTGCCTTTTACTTTTGCAACTATTACAAACATAGTGTCACCACCTTTAATCTATTATAAGATTTATTTTGTTTTAAATCAATAAAATAATGTTTAATTATTGAATTATTTCTGCGAATGTATCCCCATGGTTTAAATCACCATAGTCAAATCCACGATATAGCCAATATCTCCGTTGCTCAGATGTTCCATGTGTAAAATTATCAGGTACCACACGACCGCTTGAACGTTTTTGTAAAGTATCGTCTCCAATTGCGCTTGCGGCATTAAGAGCCTCCTCTAGATCGCCCTCTTCTAAGACGCCAAAGTCTTCAACATGATGAGCCCAGACTCCTGCTAAATAGTCAGCTTGTAGTTCTAAAGCAACGGAATAACGATTATATTCTGTTTGACTAACGGATTGGCGGATTCGATTCATTTCATCGGTAATGCCTAAAAGATTTTGAACATGATGACCCACTTCATGAGCAATAACATAAGCCATCGCAAAGTCTCCTTCAGCTCCTAATTGACTTTCCATTACTGAGAAGAATGATAAATCAATATAGACTGACTTATCAGCTGGACAATAGAATGGTCCAACTTGTGCCGACTGAAAACCACAGCCAGACTCAACTTGGTCTGTAAAGACGACAAGTCTTGGTTCCTCGTATACTAAGCCTTGTTCTCTAAATAATTCATGCCAGATATCTTCCGTATACGCTAAAACAACGGATGTAAATTCCTTTAATTCATCTTCCTGAGCATTTGTGACAACTGGATCTTGGTTAGCCGTGAATGGTGAATTAGTTCCACCCATTCCACCCATCACGAAGTATAGAATCAGCATTATGATAAGTCCACCAATCCCGCCACCCATTGTCATAGGCGAGAAGCTTCCACCGGTTGATCGTGTTTGTCTTTGACCTCGTCGGTCTTCAACATTACTACTCCTTCTTCCATCTCTCCATTTCATATAAGTATCTCCTTGTTTTATTTTATTTTATCACACTACACTAAAATCTCTTCTGGAAACAATATTGAAAGTTCTAAATCTGTATAATTAGAGTTTTTTCTTATGTCAATTATACACCTAAAACTATATTCATCGTGAATTATTGATAAATCGTTTTGGTTTAGATCTAGGACATAGAAATTCTGATGCTCAGAATTTATGGTTAGCTGATTTATTAATGGAATATCATACTGTGTGATATCGATCCCAAGCTCATTTAACACATGTCGATTGATTGCCTCTCTTGAGGATTCAAAGGCTTGGACCGGCCCACCTACTAATTTATTTGTTTCATTTTGCGTCAGAACTTCATTGAATGAATTCTTTATAACTAAATAAGTTGATAAATAAAACTCTGAATCTTGATTTAGTTTATTAATGTTTTCTTTCTTTATTACTTTGGCTAATGGTTTTCTATTTCTATCATAAATATCATACAGTTCATCTTTTTCTCTTCTTAAAAACTGAAGTATTTCATCGTCATCATCACTGACTAAAAATGAATCTAGCAGTGAGTGTTGAATCATCTGATCATCAATGCCTCTAAAGATTTGTTTTAAAAGACCTTCATAGAAATTATCCAAATTATATAAGACTAAAGGTTTCTGGAGCAGACCAATATGCATCCACGATAAAATGTCAATAACTTCTTCATAAGTACCAACACCCCCTGGCAAAGCAATATAACAATCACTCATCTCAATAATTTTTTCTTTTCGAGTATTCATGTTTTCAGCTTCAATCCACTCGTCGCAAGCGTCAAATCTTAATTCTTTGGCTTGTAAAAACTTAGGCATCACACCAATTAAATAACCCTCTGAATCCTTAACTGTTTGAGCGACATGCTGCATATAACCAGTATTAGCCCCTCCATAAACAATCTGATACTCTAAGGATAATTTACTGACCAGAGTCTTAATTCTTGATAAATACTTTTGATTTCTATCCATGCTAGAGGCACAAAAGATTGCACATTTATTCTTAAACAATTCCCTCAACCTCCATTAATCGTATCTTGTGCTCGATGCCACCTGAATATCCACCTAATCGACCATCTTTGTTAATAACTCGATGACATGGAATAATGATTGCGATAGGATTTTTACCAATCGCTGAACCAACCGCTCGAACTGCTGTAGGATTATTAATTCGCTGTGCTATTTGACTGTAACTGAGTGTTGTTCCATGCTCAATCTTTAATAACTCATTCCAAACTGATTTCTGAAATGATGTTCCTTGTGGATTTAATTCTACTGTAAACTCTTTTAATTCACCTTTAAAATACTGGACTAATTCCTGATAGATTAAATCAGACTTAGCTCCTTGAACATATGGGTTGATTTCATTAAAACTCAACTCTACTATTTTATGGTTGTCTTGTTTGACCCAAAGTGGGCCCCAATCAAATTGATACTTACTTATTTTCATTAGATAATCCTTTCAATAAACAGGCTCGTTAGACCTAGGATAAGTAGGAACCCAGAAATATCGGTACAGGCTGTCACAAAGACTCCACTTGAAATAGCTGGATCAATCTTAAGTTTGTTAAAGAAATATGGGATAAAGAAACCTGCTACAACAGCAACTAATGTATTTAAAATCATTGCGATGCCTACTAAAATTCCGAGTGTGAAATTTTGATTAATAAAATAACTTAAGAAGCCTGTTAAAGATGCTAACACGATGCCATTAAAGATTGCTGCCCCAAGCTCTTTAAGCCATGATGACCATAGATTCTTATCATCGAGTTCACCCAAAGCAATCGATCTGGTGATGAGAGTTAATGTTTGGGTACCAGTATTCCCACCAATGCCTGAGATAATTGGCATGATGGCTGCAACAGCAACAACTTGGGAAATTGTATCAGAAAAGAAAGTAATGACACTAGATGCAATAAAGGCTGTAAATAGATTAACGACGAGCCATGGTAATCGTGATTTAATTGTATCTGTGACGCTTGAATCAACTGTTTCTTCTGCATGGACACCCCCTAATTGGAGAATGTCTTCAGTTGCTTCTTCTTTCATAACTTCGATGACATCATCAAAGGTAATAACTCCTAGAATTTTGTTATCATCATCAACAACAGGCATTAAGGCTAGGTTGTATTTTTCAAATTCTAAGACAATTTCTTCTTGGTCCATTTTATAATTAACTGAAATTATATTTGGGTTCATAATATCCATAACATGTTCATCAAGTTCAGATGTCACCAATGCTTCTAATGTCAAACTACCCTTCACATGATTTTCTCGGTCAACAACAAATAATGTGTACGCATTTTCAACATCATCTTTAATTTCGCGTAAATACTTTAAGACTTTGCCAACTGTTTTATTGTCATAAATATTAATAAACTCAGTCTGCATGATACCACCCGCAGTACTTGGATCATACCCTAAAAGTTTAGTAATTTCTTGTTGATCTTCATCATCAAGATTGGCGATAATTTCATGTCGTTGATCTAAGTCCATGGCTCCGATCATATCGGCTAATTCATCGGATGCCATTTCTTCAATGATTGTTTTGTGTTTACTTTGAGCAATTTGATTTAAGAGTTCGACCTTATCTTCTTCCTCTTCTTCATTCATTAACTCAGTTAAAAACCAGTCTGGTAAACGATTTAGAAAGACGGTTCGATCAAATTCAATTGATTCATCATTAATTAAATCAAGGACATCGGCTGGATGGATAAACTCTAAAATCTCTTCTAATTCATAGAGAGGTGTTTCAAATATTTGTGTATATAAGTTTAATTTTTTATCGTCCATAATCTTCTGCCCTTTCTAATAAAAACTTTCGTAAGAATAGTTCTGCTAAACTATTCGGCTTAACAAATCGTTTGGCTTCATCGAAACTAAACCAATCCGCTTGATCAATTTCGTAGTTGTGCTCTGACACATCTTCTGATTCTAGTGTGACTATAAAATTAATCATTAATGTATTGGTTCTATTAAAAAAGGCTGTATCATTAAAGACAATCCTAATCACCTCTTGATTAAGTTCTTCTTTAATTTCACGAATTAAACATTCTTGGGCATTCTCGCCCTTGTTTATATACCCAGCCACAAAACGGTAATGGTCTAAACCGTACTGTTTAACGAGTAATATCTTATCCTGATGGGGATTTATAATAATGCATGAAACAGCTGTATTAAAAGGGTCAAATTGAAAGTCATCACAGTGTGAACAATAGCCAATTAGACCCTCATCTTTTACTTCTTTTTTAACTAGGAGTGTTCCACATTCAATACAAAATTTGTTTTCATTTAAAAACATACGCTCCTCCTAACTTTAACAGTATTCTAATAATGTCTCGACAATCTCTTTTTGTCCAAATATGAATGGTGTATCTTGATGAATCTCTCTTTCTGAGCCATCAAGATTAAGACATACCAAGCCTAATTCCTTAGCGAATAGTAAATGAGGCGCAATATCCCAAGGACTTGCGATTCTGATGCCATAAGCCCCTAACCAACCTTCAAGAACACCAATCCCGTCGATGGCACATGACCCAGCATATCGAATTCCTAGCGAATCTTTGATTAACTGGTCTTTATGTTTTACATGTCTTTGAAAAAAACAGGCACTCATCGAAATTAAACTGGTCTTTAAACTCAAATCATAGTCTCGTGTAAATGGAGCATGATTCTTAGTGACACCTTGATGTCTTATACAATGGTAAATATCTCTTTTTATAACATCACAGAAATAGGCTTCAACTGCTTTTCCATATTGATAGTGAGTCAGCAATATTCCAAACTCCTGCCCTTTGGCTACAAAATTACTAGTCCCGTCGATTGGATCGATAATCCAAACTTGTTTATCATTCAAATCAATGTCTTTATCTGTTTCTTCTCCCAAAATTTGACACTCAGGGTACATCTCTTTTATTCTTCGACTCAAAAAGGCTTCAATCTCTTGATCCACATTGGTGACTAAGTCTCGGTGTGAACTTTTTTGTGAGATATGAAGCTTTTGATCCATTTTCATCAAGATTAAATCAAAGGTTTCATTTAGTAATTTATGAATCATACAACTCACTCATAGAAAATTGAGAAACACCTAGTGGTTTATTAATTATTTCTTCTAGGTCTCTAAGAATCATGATTACTTCTGTGTCAATCATGTTTATTCCCTCAATTTCAACCATCTTATTTCGATTATTGACTAAGTCAAATTCCCAATACATTCCATTGTTGGTGATTGGTCCTTTATAATCGCGTGGACGAAGCTGTTTGACACGCTCCAAAATATCAGTAAATTGACTGATTTGTTGGTCATTCATTTTCACATAACGTTCTTCTGTTGATTGTTCATCCTTATAAGAAAATGATTGTTTCTGGTAGTCACAGATTAATTCATATCTCTGACCTGTATATGGGTGCGTTTGGACCCTCATTTTGACTATGTTTGACATACTTCTATTTTAACAAGTTTAGGGCTTAATAACAAAGAAAAACCATGCTTTTCACATGGTTATCCAAAGAAACTTAATAATAATCCAGCTGCTAGTGCTGAGCCTATGACTCCAGCGACATTAGGGCCCATTGCATGCATCAATAAGAAGTTGGAAGGATCTTCCTTCTGTCCTTCAACTTGAACAACACGGGCAGCCATCGGCACTGCTGAGACTCCGGCGGCTCCAATCATTGGATTGAGTGGTACTTTCAGGAATTTATTCATAATCTTGGCTACTATTACTCCTGATGCTGTTCCAAAGGCAAAGGCAACCAATCCTAATCCGATAATTAATAATGTTTGAGGATTTAGGAATGCTTCACCACTGGCTGTGGCTCCTACAGTAAGTCCTAAGAAAATAGTAACTGTATACATGATTGCGTTTTTTGAGACATCAACAAGATGTGGCACGATGCCTACTTCTTTAACTAAGTTACCAAACATCAACATACCTACTAAGGGTGTTGCGCTTGGTACTATCAATGAGACTACGACAGTAACGACAATTGGGAATAAAATCTTTTCTTTTTTGCTTACTTCACGTAATTGTGTCATTTTAATTGTTCGTTCATCTTTTGATGTTAACGCTCTAATAATTGGTGGTTGAATAACCGGGACTAAGGCCATATATGAATAGGCAGCGACCGCAATTGGGCCTAGTAAATGTGGTGCTAATTGAGATGTTAAGTATAAGGCTGTTGGACCATCAGCTCCTCCGATAATTCCGATACTACTTGCTTCTAATACATTAAAACCTAAAAGAAGTGCTCCTAAGAATGGAAAGAAGATTCCAAATTGGGCAGCTGCTCCTAAGAGTAATGATTTTGGATTACTGATTAATGGTCCAAAGTCAGTAGCTGCTCCCACTCCTAAAAAGATTAATGGTGGATAGATGCCTAATTCAACACCTTTATATAAATAATACAGTAAGCCACCCTCTTCCATCATATAGGCTTGGGGAATGTTGGCTAGCATCATTCCAAATGCTATTGGAATGAGTAAATATGGTTCATAACCTTTGGCAATGGCTAGATATAATAAGCCACCCGAAATTATTAACATGATGAATTGTTGGATTGTCATTGCTGAAAATCCAGTTTGGTTAAAGAAATCGACTAAAATATCTAACATATGTCTAACCTCTATACGAGATTAAATCTTGGCCATTATCAACGGTATCTTGTTGTTTAACTAGAATATCATCAACCACACCATCGCGGTCGCTGACGATATCGTTTTCTAATTTCATGGCTTCAATAACACAGACAACATCTCCAGCTTTAATCGCTTGACCTGGTTTAACATGTATTTTTAAAACAGTTCCTTGGACTGGTGCTTTGAGTGTTGCGCTGACATTATTTGTTCCTACAACTGGTTGTTTTGGGGTTGGAACAGCGACTGTTGATGCTTCCATTTTTTCTATTTCTACTTCATACACTTTTTCGTTTATTTTAACTCTATATTTTTCCATATTGATTTCCTCCTATTGAACTCTCTTTATTGATTTAATAACAACATCTTGACCTGAATCAATTTGAAATAAACAAGATGCGACAATCTTAGCGACTAACAATTCTTCTTCATCATTTTCAAGAGCTGGTTGTCTTGTTGGTATATCTTCTTTCGATATTCTTCCTAATAAGTTAATGATAAAGGCTAATAGAATTAAGACTAAGAAGACCACTGTCATGGAGAAGATACTCGTCCATATTCCATCAATAAATGTAAATAAGACTACCATTATTGACCTCCTTCAAAGATTTCAAACTCAATCACTTCTGGTTGTTTCATCTGTTCTTCTTTTGATTCGTCTAAAATCGCATTTTGTGAAAATAAGATATAAGAAATTACTTCTTCTTCTAATGCTTCTCGATTAATCTTACTCTCAAGTTCTGCTTTCATCTCATTATAAACGGATGGGATTTCGTCGATTGGAGTTTTAATGATGACTGGATCTCCATTTAGAACCTTGGTGACTACTTGCTGATTAACTTCACCTGGAAATTTTCCATAATGTCCCATCACATAATCTTTAATTTCTTTTGGAACCATCTTATAGCGCTCACCTGTTAATACATTGAGGACTGCTTGAGTTCCAACCATTTGAGATAAAGGTGTCACTAATGGTGGATAACCCATATCTTTTCGGACGGATGGAATTTCTTTTAGAACATCATCATAACGATCACTGGCTCCTTGATCATTTAATTGACTCATCAAATTACTGAGCATACCGCCTGGCACTTGATAGATTAAAATATTCGGATTAATGATTAATGTTCTAGTTTTATATTGTCCTGAATTGATGTATTTTGTGGCGACTGAATTCGACACTTCATAGGCTGGTTGTAAATCTAAATGATCGAAATCTACGTCCATCTTATGATATTTAATAGTGTCGACTAGTGTTTCTAGTGAAATATGGCTGGTTCCATTTGAGAATGGTGAAATACATCCATCCACAATATCGACACCTGCTAGTATCGCTTGTTCAAAGACTAAGTTACTTAAGCCTGTTGTTGCATGACTGTGCAGGTTAATTGGTACATCGAATGTTTCTTTTAACCTTTTAACTAATTCATAGGCAACATCTGGCATTAGGATTCCTGCCATATCTTTAATACATAATGAGTCGACGCCTAAATCAACTAACTCTTTACAATAGTTTACATAGTATTCGATATTATGAACAGGACTGACTGTATAGGATAAGGCTCCCTGTGCATGACCACCATGCTTCTTTGTAAACTTAATTGCGTTTCTGATATTATCAATATCATTTAGTGCATCAAAGATTCGAATAATATCAATTCCATTTTGGAGTGTTAAGCGAATAAAACGTTCTAATGTATCATTATCATAATGACGATACCCGACAATGTTTTGTCCCCTTAATAACATGGAAAATGGAGTGTTTGGAGCTGCTTCTTTCATTTCTCTTAAGTTTTGCCAAGGGCTACGTTTAAAAAATCTTAAAGCCGAGTCAAAGGTTGCTCCACCCCAGACTTCCATTGAATGAAGTCCGACTTTGTCTAACTCTTTTAAAATCTTCAAGATATCTTGATGGTCCATGCGAGTTGCGAGCAAGCTTTGGTTACCATCTCTGACACTTACATCATTAATTTTAACTGTTCTCATAAATTTCCTCTCTAAATAACATTATACACGAATACAAATAAAAGATGCATATGTTTACATTAATTTGTTAATAAAATAACGAGTATTGTTTTAACCAAAAATAAAGATCTTTAGATTAGTTTGAATGAATGTCCTGATTTAATTGAATCGCTTGTTAAATAATTATATAATAGTAATAACAAGGTAAAATATAGCTAACTCAGCTGAACAACAGCTGTCGTCCATAAATTAAAAAATACTAGAGGAGGTATGATATTATGGCAACACAATACACATTCAGAACCGACACCGTGACTGCTGATAATCCACGATTATCACAATTAAAAACATTAGTTGAGACTCAATTCTATCGTAATAATGTTAAGAAGGTAGAGACACTTAAGAAAGCTTACAAACTGGCTAAGAAAGATCCTAATACAATTGTGTTAGATCAAAAGATTAAACATGCGGCTGAGCTGGGCTTAGATGAGGATACTAAGATTTTAGTTGAGAATGGTGGGGCTCGGTATGGAAGAAATGCGAAGGCTCGTCGTATCGTTGGACAGGCTGATGACAAAGCATTAGTACCAATTGTTTTGGAGGCTTTGTATCATAATTCAGATCGAACGTTTTACCATGCTGAATCAGTTGTTGGTTTGGATGAAGATTTTATGGTGAGGGCACACCTTTGTATAAATGAGGGTCAGGAAAACAATTTATACTCTTGGCTACTGAATTTCCAAATTTTTAATGAAGAGTATCAAGCACGGTATAAAAATTCGCATCAAATGCCTGAGAATGATATTTATGTTTATGCTGATTCTAAATGGTCACATCCAGATTTCCCTGGCGGATTATCTTATTTTGATCCTGTGCACAATGTCGCTTGTATCTTAGGAATGACTTATTTTGGCGAACTTAAAAAAGGTACCTTAACCCTGGCTTGGGCTACTGGATATCGTGAGGGATATGTTGCTTGTCATGGTGGTCTTAAGATTTTCAAAGAACTTGGTAATAATTATGTGGCATCTTTCTTTGGTTTATCAGGGTCTGGTAAGTCAACACTTACTCATGCTAAGCATGATAATAAATTTGATATTGAAGTATTACATGATGATGCGTTCTTAATCGATTTAGAGAAAGGCTCGTCCATTGCTTTAGAGCCATCTTATTTTGATAAAACAAATGACTACCCTGCTTCACATCCTGAACAAGACTTTTTCTTAACCGTTCAAAATGTTGGGGTAACACTTAATGAGAATAATGAGCGGGTGTTAGTGACACAAGATTTGCGTAATGGAAATGGTCGTACTGTTAAATCTCGTTATTCTACACCTAATCGCGTTGATAAGGTTGAAGAACCGATTAATGCTTTATATTGGATAATGAAGGATGATAGCTTACCACCACTGTTGAAGATTAATGATCCTGTTTTATCTTCTGCTTTTGGTTTAACATTGGCGACTAAGCGGACGAGTGCTGAGATTGGTGTAACAAATCCGACGGCGCTTGTTATTGAGCCTTATGCCAATCCATTTAGAGTGTATGATTTAAATGATGATTACAAACGTTTTAAGGAATTGTTTGAGCATGGCGTTGATTGTTTTATTATTAATACTGGCGCCTACCATGATCAAGACATTGATAAGGATACCACTTTAGGCTTAATTGAGGGTGAAGTTAGAAAAGACAATAAATTTGTTTCTTTCTTTAATCATCCACATATTGAAATGGCTCAATTAGACAATTTCAATGTTGAATTTAATCAAGAAACTTTAGATTTAGTGAAAGAGCGTATTCAAACAAGAATTGATTATGTTAATAACCATAATGAAAAGTTTAAGAATGATCAGATTGAGCCTGAAGCGCTTGAATCTTTAGAAAATATTCTTAAATTACTAACACTTTAAGTCGCTTATGAAGGACAAGTGAGAGTCCTATACTTAAGAGATCATTAAATAAAAACACAGCCCAATACGATACAAAGATTGTTTGTAAAGATATTGGGTTTTGTAATATGATGCGTATGATAAATGTAAGATATGATAAGCCGATAATATAGAGCACTACATATCCAATACTTAGTCCGATGATCCTTTTGTCAAAATAATTTAAGATTAATGCAAAGAATACAAAACCGATAATAAATCCAAAAGATGGTGATGCTAAATAAGTAATGCCGGCACCTGAGGCAAAGACGGGTAGACCGATTAATCCTAAGACGATATAACCTATCATGGTGAATAATATCTGAGTTTTATTGAGTAATAATCCGATTAAACTAACGACGAGCAATTGAAAGGTTATGGGTACAAATCCGATCGGTATTTTTAAATGGGCACTCACTGATAGTAGAGCGATGAATAAAGCAGATTGTGCTAATTGTTTATTTGTTAGGATGGAAACTTACCTCCGCATTACTAAATTTTACTTGATTGTTATTTTCGTCTAGACAAATTAAATGGCCTTCAGAGTTAATGTCTAAACAGTAATAATCTTGTGCGTCTATTACAACCCATTTATTTAGCGTACTACATAAATTCTTATAGTATTCAATGATTTGATTGTTGTCAAGTTTTAATAGTTCATAAAAAGTGTCTAGAATGTTGGTGATAAAACTGGTTACATTTAGATCTTTGTCGTTGATGAAAGTCATGATGTCTTTTAGTTCATTGGGTACTTCTGTTTCAAAAAGATTTATACCGGCTCCGATAATCATTTTTTGATATTTATTTCCTACAATAACCCCTTCACATAAAATACCTGATACTTTCTTAGCGCCTATTAGGACATCGTTTAAGTATTTTATATGAGAGTTTTTAATGTATTTACTTATGGCTATTCCCATAATGATAGTATAAAGTTGAGCGGATAGATTTAAATCGTGTAAGACGAGTGAAAAATAAATCCCTTTATCTTTTGGTGAATAAAAAGATCTCTGATATCGTCCTTTTCCCGCTGTTTGATGGCTTGAGAGTACTAAACCATCTTTTTTAAAGGGATACTTTTTAGCGAATGTGTTAGTTGAGTCAACTTCTTCTAGAATGATTATTTTTAAATCATGATAGGTAAAATCGTTATTAATTATCATAGAATTATCTCCATTAAATACAACATAAGTGGTAGTGATAGTCCTGATAGAATAGTTGTTAGACTTACAATTTGGGCTCCAAAACTATAGTTTGATCCTGTCAATTGAGCAAACATTGCTGTATTGGCAGCGGATGGGACACTATATGCGATAACAATGACTGATTTCATAAGCGAGTCAATTGGTAGGACCTTCATAATTGATAGAACGATCATTGGCATGATGATTAAGCGGACAATACTTACTTGATAGCCTGATTTATTGGTGAATACTTGTTTCATTTGTTCATCTGCTAAATAGGCTCCTAAAATCATCATGGCTAATGGTGTATTAATTGAGGTTAAGTAGTTAATACTTCGTGTAATTGGATATGGTAATCCAAATGGTATAAAAAAGAAGACTAAACCGATTAGTAATCCTACAATACTTGGATTGGTTATTATTTTTCTGATATCGAGATTTAATTTTTCATTGTATAAGAGTGACATTCCATATGTCCACGCAAAAACATTGGATATAACAATTATTGGTGTGATGATTGATACGGCTTCGCTTCCAAATACGGCTAAGACTATTGGGATGCCGACAAATCCTTTATTAGTAAAAATTGTTGCATACTGTTCTAGTAATTGATTTTTTTCAAAGAATACCTTTGAGATAAATATCATTAGAAATGTAATAACTATAGAGATAATACTGACAATAACGAGTTGTTTAAGTTTTTCGGTTGTAAATGGTTGAATAAACGATTCAATAATAGTAAAGGGAATAATAAATCTCAAAAGTATATTGGATAATCCTTTTGTTACATTTTGATTGATGAACTGTGTTTTACATAGGACATATCCTACAAAAATAAGGATTGCCATAATGAGAATCTGATTTATTATAACTTCCATATCATTATTATACATAATATAAGCATTTATAATTGTCTTTTCTTTGTTTATTCTTGAAAAATTAGTTTGAAAGGCTTATGATTAGGAAGAAACAAGGAGAGAACATGGAAGCATTTTTACATACAGTGGTCCCGCCTACTGTTATATTAATTGAATTATTAGGGGTTGTTATTATTATCATTGGGGTAGGTAAGGCAGTTTATCATCTATTTCAAAATCAATTTAACTTTAGAAACGAAGACTTAATCATTGAGATTGCGAGTGCTTTATCATTGTCGCTTGAGTTTATCTTAGCGGCTGAAATCTTGATGACGCTTGTTGTTAGCGATATGCAACAACTACTCCTATTAGGGGTATTACTGATTCTTCGTATTATTATCACCTTTGTCTTACATTGGGAACTTAATCATATTGAAGAAAATCAAAGAAGAGAGAGAGAACGAGAAGCTTTATAAGAGCTTCTCGTTTT
>LSQX01179454.1_pt3 | contig 32266 bp, 32 predicted proteins | sample 654561 | NCBI WGS metagenome assembly LSQX01 (sample SAMN04489861, study PRJNA283612) | anaerobic digester metagenome | isolation source: 4 biogas reactors fed with cattle manure at either 37C or 55C with and... | place: Denmark: Kongens Lyngby | collected 2014 | reverse complement strand
CTGGGCATCCGTGTGCGCAACGCCGAAGGCAGCAACTACTTTGCACACACCCTGAACAATACCGTGGTGGCACCCCCCAGAATGCTCATCGCGTTCCTGGAAAACCACCTGCAGGCCGACGGTTCGATCCGTATCCCCGAAACGCTGCAACCTTATATGGGCGGACAGAAAGCGCTGGTCCGCACATAACCGGCCCCATCCAAAGAGCCTCCCGCAATTGCGGGAGGCTCTTTGTGTCGGTTCGATTACAGTTCGGCGACGGCTTCGATCTCCACCAGGCCGCCCTTGGGCAGCGCCGCGACTTCCACGCAGCTTCTTGCGGGGAAAGCGCCTTCTTTGAAGAATGTGCCGTAAATTTCGTTGACGGCGCCGAAATTGGCCATGTCGGACAGGAAGACCGTGGTCTTGCAGACCTTGTCCATCCCGGTTCCGGCGGCTTCCAGGATCGCTTTGAGATTTTCCAGAGATTTCTTGGCCTGCGCCTGTACATCGGCGCCGACAAAATCACCGGTAGCCGGATCCAGCCCCAGCTGGCCGGATGTGAATACCATGTTTCCGACGATCTGCGCCTGGGAATAGGGGCCGATGGCACCGGGTGCGTTTTGCGTTGCTACTGTTTTCATGTTGTGTTCCTCCTTTACGTTATCGTATATGCAAGCCCGGCTGAGCCAGGCAGTTTGCCAATGCTGCAAATTCTTCCAGGGACAGCGTCTCGGCCCGGCGGACCGGATCGATCCCTGCGGCTTCGAGAAGACGGCCGGTGGCGTCCTTGTCCAGTTCACAGATGCCCGTCAACGCATTGTGCAGGGTTTTTCGCCGTTGTCCGAAGCCTTTCTTGACGCATTCAAAAAAGAGTTTTTCCGACAGCAGTTCCACCGGCGGCTTTGCACGGAGGCGCAGATGGATCACCGCGGAATCGACCTTGGGGATCGGATAAAAAGCTTCCTTCGGCACCGTGACCACATAGTCGATCTCGCAGTAGTACTGCACGGCCACGGAAAGCGCGCCGTAGATTCGGCTGCCCGGGGGCGCCGAAATGCGTTGTGCGACTTCCTTTTGCACCATGATGGTGATGGACTGTACGCCGACACGCTCTTCCAGCAGTTTCATCAGGATGGGGGTCGTGATATAGTAGGGCAGGTTGCCCAGGATCCGGACCTGCTCCGCGAGGGTCCCGTCGGACAACGCGCGCTCCTGATCGATGATCGCCTGCAGATCGGCCTTGAGCACGTCTTCGTGGATCACCGCCACATTGGCGTAAGGCGCCAGGGTTTCCCGAAGGATCGGGATCAGCTTGGCATCCACTTCGATGGCCGCCACTTTCCCTGCGGCGTCTGCCGCCCGGGCGGTGAGCACGCCCATGCCGGGGCCGATCTCGATCACCAGATCCCGGGGACCGGCTTCGGAACTTTCCACGATCCGGTCGACCACCGACAGATCGGTCAGAAAATTCTGACCCAGCCGTTTGGCCGTGCGGAAGTCGTGTTTTTTTCCTATTTCCCGGATCCCTCCGGGGGTATGGAGTCTTCCCATGCTTTCTGAAGTGCCTCTCTCGTAATGCCGAATCCGTTCAATTTTTTCAAAAACGCCGCAGCGTTTCCTTCTCCGATGCCCAATGCTTTTCCCAGAGCGGTCCGGCGTTCTCTCGCCCGGGGACCGCCGGTCAGGCCAAGCCGCCAGAGGTCGTCGGCCGTGTACTGTGCAAAGGCCTCTTTCCGGGCGGCGCCGGCGGCATCCAGGGCGCTTCGGATCGATGCCGCATCGGCATTTTCAATGCCGATATCCCCGTTTTTTTCCGCTTCTTCCACGGTCAGATAGGCTTGCCCCGCACCGGGAAAAAGACGGGTGAGGCGCCGGCGGATCTCCCGCCCTGCATGGTCGGGGTCCGTAAAGAGGATGATCCCCTGTTCCCTGTAGGCCTTGCCGATCAGCTCCAGTGTTTCCCCGCGAATGCCGTATCCGTGGGTGGCGATCGTCGTGGCCTGCACAGCGCGCAGGACCGCAGCTTCGTCATCCCGGCCCTCCACCACGATCACCTGTTTGATTGTCGGTCGTTCCCGATCGTTCATTCCGGCTTGGCATCGCTTTCTTCCGGCAGGACTTCCTCGTTCGCCGCGATGCTCTCCGTGGGGATCACGTACATGATCTCTCCGGGAAAGATCATGTGGAGCTCTGAACGGGCCTCCTGTTCAATGTATTCTTCGTTGTCCAGCTGAGACAATTCGTTTTTCAGTTCGGCCTGCTTTTGCATCAGCGCATCCAAAGCCGCCTGGGTCTCCTGTTTTTCCTGATGCAGATTCCACAGATTGATCCCCGCGGAAACCACCACCGCAGAGACGAAGAGGATTCCGGCAGTGCACAGGATCATAAAGCGCCGCCGCTTGGCTGCCTTTCGTCTGGTAAGAGCATCTTTTTCCGCAGGCTTTTTCTTCTCCAGTTTTTCTTTTCTTTTTTCCCGGCGCTCTTTTCGGATCTGATCGAAATCGATGACTTCGTCGTATCCAAGACTGCCGCTCCTGCTGCTTTTTTTCATGGCCTCTGCCGTCCGACGGCTCATTCGATGTTGCGCTTGCCCCTGCGGGTGGCCAGGGGCAGCTTGATCGTGATCTGCGTCCCTTCTCCTTCCCGGCTTTCGGCTTCGATGGTTCCGTTGTGTTCTTCCACGATCTGCTTGGTGATGGCCAGTCCCAGCCCCGTGCCGCCCATGGCCCGGGAACGGGCTTTATCGACCCGGTAAAACCGTTCAAATATTCTGGGCACTTCTCCTTCTGCGATCCCGATCCCGTTGTCCCGGACCACGATGTGGGCCAAAGAGTTCTTCACGAAAGCATCCACGTCGATGCGGCCGCCCCGGTCTGTGTACTTGATGGCGTTGGACAGCACATTCATCAATACCTGTTCGAACCGGTCCCGATCGATGAGGACCCGGATCTGCTTATCGTTGTCGTACAGAAGATTCAACTGCAGCTGCTTTTGACGGACCGTCATGTCCACCTTCGTCGCCACGGTATTGAGCAGCGGCAGGATGTTGCTCTCCTTGATGTTCCACTTTTCCTGGCGGTGGTCCAGTCTGGAAAGCTGAAGCAGATCCTTGACCAGACGGTTCATCCGATCCGCCTCCGTATCCACGATGTTCAGGAATCTGACCGCGGTGGCCCGGTCGTCCAGGGCGCCGTCCAGCAGCGTCTCCGTATAGCTTTTGATGGTCGTCAGGGGCGTTTTGAGCTCGTGGGACACGTTGGCCACGAAGTCCGTCTGCATGTCCTCCAGCTTCTGACGTTCGGTGATGTCCTGCATGATGATGATAATGCCCACATCCTTCCCGTCGTCGTCCTTGAATCGGTCGTAGCGCACCGCAAAGGTGGTTGCTCCGTAGTCGAAGGTGTCTTCCCCGCCTTCTTCCTCACAGTTTACTTTAATGTAAGACAGCTTCATCCGGGGAGAAATGTGGCCCAGAAGGCTGTCGTAGGTCACATTGGTGAGATCCTCCTCTTCGTCAATGCCCAGGATGTCCCTGGCTGCCGGATTGGCGTGGAGCACCAGACCCTCCAGGTCGATGGCGATCAGTCCGTCGGCCATATAGGTGAGGATCGTCTCCAGCTTGTTCTTTTCATTGGAGATCTCCGAAAGCGTAAAATCCAGTTTTTCACGAAGCAGGTTGAACATCTGGGCCAGCTGACCGATCTCGTCGTCGGATTTTACCTGGACCCGCTGGCTGAAATCTCCCTGGGACATGCGCTGCACCGTGCGCGTGACGTCGTTGATGGGAACGGTGATGCTGCGGGCGATCACAAAGCCCAGAAGCACAGTGATGATCAGCGCCAGGAACATCGCCTGGACGAAAATCAGTTTGGACTGGGAAAGAAAACTGCTGATGCTGGACAGGTCGGCCCGGACGTATACCACGCCCGACACCCCGCCGGTCTGTTCGGAGAGGATAGGGTAGCTCATATTCTTGACCGGAATATTCTCCGAAATCACAGAATCGGACTCGCTGCCTTCTCCCGTCACGAACGTATTGAGAAGAATGCCGGGATCAAAGACATCCCGGGCGTCCCGCCCCACGATATTGGGGTTGGTGGAAGCGCAAACGGAAAAGTCCCGGCAGACCACCGACAGTTCCTCGGCGAAGCTGCGGCTCCAGTTTTCATCCAGGTTGGCTTGGATTTCGGCTTTGTTGGAGGCCAATTCCTCGTAACGGCCCAGAGAAGTCAGGAGGTTGCTTTCGTGGATGGTCTTGGTGAGGTTGTCCCGTACCGCGTTGATCTGATAGGTCTTCATCTGATCCAGCAGAAACACGGAAACAATAGTCATGGCAATAAAGACCAGCAAAAAATAAATCAGTACGATTCGCCATCTAACACTGCTGTGCTGCCTGACCTTATCCATCCGTTACGGTCTCCTGAAATGGTAGCCGATTCCCCTTTTTGTCATAATGTAATGAGGGTCGCTGGGATCATCCTCCAGCTTTTCCCGTAGCCTGCGGACCGTCACGTCAACAGTACGAATATCTCCGTAGTATTCGTAGCCCCAGACTTCCTCCAGAAGCTGTTCTCTGGAAAATACTTTATCCCCGTGTTCGGCCAGGTATTTGAGCAGCTCGAATTCCCGAAGTGTCAGATCCAGCGCTATTCCGTTCTTGCGCACTTCGTAGCGGTTCATGTCGATCTCCAGATTGCCGAAGGTCTGGACGTCGGCCGGTGCGTTCAGCTTGTCTTCCATGAAGTCGCTCCGGCGGATATTGGCTTTGATTCTGGCAATGAGTTCCCGCATGCCGAAAGGCTTGGTGATATAGTCGTCGGCCCCCAGCTCCAGGCCCAACACTTTATCCACCTCTTCTTCTTTGGCGGTGAGCATCAGGATCGGGGTGTTGCTGGTCTCCCGGACTTTTTTGCACACCTGGAATCCGTCCATCAAGGGAAGCATTACGTCCAGCAAAATCAGAGCAGGGCTTCCCTCCAGGGCTTTGCGAAGCCCTTCCTGCCCGTCGTAGGCGGTATCCACCACATATCCTTCCTTGGTGAGGTTGAATTTGATGATATCGGAGATCGATGCTTCGTCTTCGATGATCAGAATTCTTTTCGCGTTGCTATCCGTATCCATACGCTCCTCCTTAGCGATTCAGTATATCATAATCGAGAAATTGCGTCAAAAATATCCACGTCCCGAGCCGGAGGCTCCGACACGCTTTGATCCAGTAAAAATACACTCCGGAAGGGGATCCTTCCGGAGTGTTCCATACCAGTCGATCAGTTGTTTTTGAGCAGTGCTTCGGCCAATCCGTCGTCGAGGATCAGCGAGTTGATGTACCCTGCCCGGACCGCCGCTTTGACCGCCGGAGCTTTCCGTGCCGAAGCAGCGATCCCGATGGTCCAGCGGATTTTTTTCAGCGTATCCAACGGGGGCGACACGGCGCTCTTGCCGGGGATGGGGATCTCCTTGCCGTTTACATCGAACATCCTGGCCAGCAGGTGGCCCCGGGCACCCTTTTCTTTCAGCGCTTTCCACTCGTGGGGCAACACGCTCTCCGTGGTGGACAGGATGGAATTCTCATCTCCTACGGAACCGATGCCCATCACGGCGATGTCGGCGATGTCGATCTTCTCCATGGTGGAGACGATCCGGGGTTCCTCCAGAAAATGAGCGGCCATGAGCTCGCTGTTTACAAATACCGGCGCGAAGATATTGGAATAGCCTGCGCCCAGCTTCTGAGCGATCTTCATGGAGATCTCGATGCCGTCCTGCTGGGGATTGCCCGCCGCCAGACAGCCTACCATCTGCACCACATGGACGTTGTTGTAGGTCCTGGGCTCCAAAACCTGGGCCAAATAGGTGATGGCGCTGCCCCAGGATACGGCCAGGACCAGGTTGCTTTCCAAGACGCTGTGCAGGAAATTCGCCGCAGCGACGGCACAGCATTTCAGGGTCTCCTGATATCCCGTACGGCTGTCGATCACGATGCAGTTCTTGAGCCCATAGGCTTCCCGGACCGCTTCGGACAGCTCGTAATTCTTTGCGATGGGGCTGTGGATGATGATCTCCACGATCTTGCGCTTCCGGGCCTCCTCCAGCAATCTGGAGACTGTGGGCCGGGAGATGTTGAATATCTTGGCGATCTCCTGCTGATTCAGGTCCTGCTGATAATAAAGCTCGGCGACCTGAACCAGGAACTCTTCCTTTTGGCTCATACGCACTCCTATTTTCTGTTCACGAGATCCTTGGGTATGGTAGGCGTTCCCTGCCCGTAATATTTAAATACTTCGATGGACTGCTCGATCTGCTCCGGCGTCATTTTTTTCGTTTGGCCGCAGGCCCGGGCTGCCAGGTAGCACTTCGCGGCTTCTTCCAGGTAGACGGCGGCGTACAGCGCCTGCTTCAGGTTCTTGCCGATGGTCATGACACCGTGGTGGGCCAGGATCACAGCCAGGCCGTCGCCGATATACTTGACGGTGTCGATCCCCATATCGATGCTGCCTGCAGAGCTGTAGGGCGTCACGGGGACCGGACCGGCCGTGGCGTTGGCCAGGGTGGTCAGGTTCACTTCGAATTCATCCTGAATCAGGCCCACGGCCGTGGCATAGGGTTGATGGGTGTGGATGACGGCGGTCACGTCGGGACGCTGTTGGAAAATATACAGGATGGCTTCTGTATCCGAGGAAGGTTTGCGGGTGCCTTCGATGATCTTCCCTTCCAGATCCATTACTAAAATATCATCCTCGGTCAGGTCTTCGTAGATCATGCCCGAGGGGGTCACCAGGATCTCGCCGCTTTCCATGCGGACGGACACATTGCCGCCGGACAAGGCAATCAGTCCGTAGCGGTCCAGGTTCATGCCGGCTTTGATGATCTCTCTTTTCGTTGCTTCAAACATAGCGGATTTCCTTTCTATGCAATTCTATACAAATGTGTAGTCTTCGAAACGGACTTCTTCCAGCTCGCCCTCTTCGATACCCAGGTCTTTGCCGATGAGTTTTTCCACGGCACCGATCAGGGAGTAAGCGTCCATCTTATACTGCTTGATCAGATACATTTTGGAGGCTCCCTGGGCATACTGGTCCTGGAGACCCAGCTTCAGAAGTTTGGTGCCCAGTCCGTGTTCGGCGATCACTTCGGCCACGTTGGTTCCAAGACCACCCATGACGGTATGGTTTTCGTAGGAAACAGCGCCGTAGCGGACTTTCTTCAGGGCTTCCACAACTTGAGGATCCGTAAAGGGCTTCAATGTGGATACGTGGAGATGCTGGACGGAAACGCCTCTCTTTTCCATAACTTTGATGGCTTTGAGGGCTTCTTCGGTGCAGATGCTTTCCGAGAAGACGGCCACATCGGTTCCTTCGGAACAGACCCTTGCGTGGTTGAACCGGATGGGTTCATCGGCAGGGAACAGCCGGGGCACTTCCTTGCGAAGCATACGGATAAACGCAGGTCCGCCGGCTTCGTGGGACATCTTCAGGATGCCCTCGATATCCGTGGCATCACCGGTAGAATAGATGCGCATATTGGGCACTGCCCGCAGCACGCCCACATCGTTGATCATCTGGTGGGACACGCCGCCGGGGGTCATGATCCCGGGAAGAAAGCCCACAAAAGTGACGGGCAGATTGCTGTAAGCCACGGACATTTCCAATTGATCCAGCACTCGGCGATAGAGAAAGACACCGAACGAGTGCAGATAGGGCAGAAAGCCTTCTCGGGCCAGACCGGCGGCCCAGCCTACCATGTTCTGCTCTGTCAGGCCCATGGAGAAATATTGATCGGGCAGCACGTTTCTGAATTCCTTGACTTCACAGGAGCTTCCCAGGTCGGCGGAAAGCACCACCGCTTCGGGGTGTTCCTTCGCCCAGCGGATCATACTGCCGGAGTGTACGTTTAATTCCATTTTCATGATTGATTCCTCTCTTTCCTCTGACCCTACATCGATTCCATGAATGCTTCGGCTTCCCGGATCTCTTCGGGTGTCTTGAATCCGATAAAGTGCAGATTCGGTTCTCTCTTTTCCAGGAAGGGCATCCCGCAGGAGGGAGAGGTTCTGCAGATGATGACCAGGGGTTGGTCCGGGTGGTCGGTCTTTGCCGCGTCCCGGATGGCCTGGATATCGTGGCCGTCCACTTCCACCGCCACGGCGCCGAAAGATTCGAATCGGGTTGTGAGGGGCTCAATGCCCATGATGTCCTGGGTGTAGCCTTCGATCTGATGTCCGTTGGCGTCGCAGACCAGGACGAAATTGCCCAGCTTGTACTGCGCGGCGACCTGAATGGCTTCCCAGGTCTGTCCTTCCTGAAGCTCTCCGTCGGACATATAGCAATAGATAAGGCCTTCTTCGCCCTTGAGCTTCCGGGCGTGGGCTGTTCCGCAGGCGACGCTGATGGTCTGAGCCAGGGAACCGGCGTTGGTTTCAAATCCGGGAGAATGTTCCGCCCCGATCATTTCAAAGATCCATCCATCTTCGTTGAAATGCTCCACAGCTTCCCAGTTCATTCTGCCGCAGGCTGCCAGTGTGCAATAGAGAACGCCGGCATAGTGGGCGGGAGAGAGGAAAAACCGGTCGTAGCCCGCTGTGGTGGGGCCGTTGTAGAGCGCCCCTCTGGGATAGTTCATATTGTCTGCACCGGGCACACCGGGAAAACGGATCCCGTTTGGATCACCCTCGCTCTCGCCCAGATTCATGACCGCAAGATAAAGCGTGGCCAGGGTGTCCGCAGAGGAACAGGCCTGTCCCAGATAGCATCCGCCGCGCTCGATGGCGAATTTCAGGACTTGCTTTCTCACCTTGTCGGCGACTTGCTTGATTTCTTCGTTCGTGTAGGTTTTCTTAACCATGGATAAGCCCCCCTTAGGTTCTATGTGTGGATGAACGGATGTTCATCAAAAGAACGTATGTTACATTTGGATTATGGCATATCTTTTCTCTTTTGTCAAAAGCTTTTGCGAAAAAGTTTGACAAAAAGACAGGTTTCTTTTAGAATTGGAGTGAACATTTAACAACTACTGTGAAATTTTGTTCAATAAAGGAGAACCACTCTATGAAAGCACTGAAACTGACTGCACCGGGCCGGATGGAAGTCCGGGATGTGCCTGTTCCCGCTCCGGACCCCGGTGATGTAACGATTAAAGTAGCCTACGCGGGACTCTGCGGAACGGACCTCCACGCCTATAAAGGAGAGTATTCCAAGACACGCTTTCCGGTCGTGCTGGGCCACGAGCTGTCCGGCGTGATCACAGCTGTAGGGGAAGGTGTCACGAAGTTCAAAATCGGCGACCGGGTCACCTGCGAATCCACCTATAAAGCTTGCGAAGCATGCCGCTACTGCAAGAGCAAAGACTACAATCTCTGCGGTACCCGCATCGGCATCGGCACCAACAAGGACGGCGCTTTCGAAGAGTATATGACCATGGCCGAGGATCGGGTCTGGAAACTGCCCGACAACGTGAGCCTCAAAGCCGGCGCCGTCGCCGAACCCCTGGCCTGCGGCACCCATGCCGTAATGGAAGTCGCCCGGGTGCAATCCGGAGATACGGTCTGCGTCTTCGGCGCCGGCGCCATCGGTCTGATGGTCGCCTTGGTCGCTGTGTCTGCCGGCGCCACGGTGATCCTGGCCGGACTGACCGTGGATGAAGAGCGCTTTGCCGTGGCAAAGGACATGGGCGTCCACTATACCGTCGATCAGCAAAAAGAAGACCTGAACGAGGTGGTTCTTCGCATCAGCGATGGGGGCGTGGACCACGCCTTTGAATGCTCCGGCGCCCTGCCGGCTCTCCACAAGGCCTTCGAGATCGTCCACAAAAAAGGCCAGGTGATCCAGATGGGCATATTCCGCCAGGACATGAATCCCATTTCCATGGAATACCTGCTCCACAAGGAGATCCGCTACATGGGCTCCCGGAGCCAGAAGCCCAGTTCCTGGGCACTGGCCATGGAGCTGTTCGAAAAAGCTGACATCCACCCGGAAAAATCCGTCAGCATGATCGTTCCCGTGGAACGCTGGCAGGAAGCCTTCGACAGCGAACCCGGCGGCAAGAAACTCATCGTCTTCGACGACTTCGGCGAAGAATAGAAGCAAATCAGTCGTAAACGGCTGCGCCCTCGGGGCGCAGCCGTTTCTTTTTTGTTGTCGTCTGTTTTGCATTCCTGTGTCTTGTGCTTTGTGCCCATTGAGCTTCTGCGAGACGTTTTTACCTCTTAGCTTCGTAATACTTTCTCACTTCTCCGATCAGCTCTTCTTTCGATGGAATGATCGAAACCCATTTCTGCTCGCCGTCGATGCACATCGTGGGCAGGTTTTCCAGACCCATTTTGCGTGTTCGGGCGATGTCTTCCCGAATAAAATACTTGTACACTTTATACTCCGCGATATCCTTGATTTCGTCATAGATATCCGTCACACTGTTCACCATATAGGTGCAGGCGGCGCACTGTTCGGGGTCCAGCGTAAAGAGCTCGATCAATACTTTGTCCAGATTTTCGTAATCCGGGATCTCCACCTCGATGTCGTCCACCACCGCCGTGTAGTTTTCGATCATCTTTCTGGCATCGTCGGGATTTTTGACGGCCTGGGCCACGGCCACGGTGTTTTCCGGGGGCGTGCTGTAGGGCATGTCGCAGCCGGGGCTGATGATCAGGTTGTGGTGGTCCAGGGAATCCATAATGTCGATCACGGCTTTCATGTTGTCCTGCTGGGTCCCCCACAACATGGTCGTCGTGAGGGGGATATTCCCCCCGATGGTGATATTGTATCGATCGGTGATCTCTTTGGCGGCTTTCAGATCCACATTTTCGTCCACGGAGATTCCGTCCGGATTCATCTTGCACATCACGTCGATCTGTCTGGAAGCGTTCCCGCAGACAAAGAAACAGGAAAGGACGCCTCTGCTTCGGATAAAATCAAAGGCAGCGGTAAAGCCTTCCGACAGCATGGCTTCGATGTGCTTGGGCGAGATCTGGCTGACCAAAGGATCCACCACTGCGATCACATCCATGCCCGCTTCGATATAAAGATCGGACATGTGGATGCATATTTCCGTGCAGTAATCGACCAGTTCCTTGACATAGGCCGGATCTTTGATCATATCCATGAAAATATTGGTTCCCCGCAGATGAGACGCCAAAGTAAAGGGCCCGCAGACCAGACCGTACAGCGCTGTTTTTTCCCCGATTTCGGCTTTGAGCCGCCGCATCACGTCCAGGATCATGGGGATACGACCCGATTCTTTTGTGGGAATCTTGCACCTGCAGGGAATCGTCTTTTCCGCTGCCAGAGGATGAGATTTTACGGAAGGCGGATTGTCTTTCGACCACAGCAGATCACAGCCCAGGATCTCTGCTTCGATCTGCAGATCGAACATCACCGGCATGCCGTCGGGCATATACAACTTGTTTACTTCCAGCAGGGATTCCAGCAGTTTATCCGGATCCTTAAGGATCTCTTCTCCCGTATATCCTTTCAGCTTTCCGGCATGTACGCCCGCAAAAGGAACCCAGGGCACCCGGTCTGTCTGTTCGTGCCGCAATGCCTGCAAGACCAACGCTCTTCCCATAAACACCTCCGTTACGATGTGAAACGATGCCCTGTCACAGGCTCACCTTGACTTTTTCTTTCAGTTCGCCGCTGAGCCCTTTTGCGATGCGGCTGACCATTTGAATGCCCACCGCGGAAATGATGACGATTTTTGTGCCCGGAAACGAACCGCCCCAGGGCAGGATCTCCAGATGGTTTTTCAGTCCGCTGACATAGACGATCCCTTCGTCTGTTTCCGCAAACCCTTTGATGCGGTACGCATCCGCTTTGATTCCGTTCAGAAAGTTCCGCAATTCCTCTGCCGGCAGCACGTCGGTCGAAGAAAGAACGACGGTCTTCGGTCGGCTCTCCGGTGTGTTGGAGCTTTCCCCTTCCTGCCGAGCCGGATTCGTCAGTTCGTCCACCAGTTTGCGGATCTCCGTCCGGCAGTACGTGGTCACCTCGATGGCTGCGGAAGGATTGATAGCGCGCAGCGATGCAATCACGTCCGCCAGCGCCCCTTCCTCCACAAGGTCTGCTTTGTTTACGATGACGGTGCCGCTGCGGGCAACCTGTTCATGAAGCGCCGGAAGCAGACTGTAGTAATCCGAAAACGTCTCCGCATCCACGATGCAGATCGATCCTCTGTAGTCGTAGGGCCTTTTCGCATTCGCATTGACCGTCTCCAGGATCTGAGGCATGTTTGCCGGGTCCGCCAAGCCGGATGCTTCGATCAAAAGATATCCGATGTCGGTTTTCGACAGCGCAATGAGGCTGCTCAAAAAATTTTCCTTGATACAGGAACAAAAAATCGATCCGTTGTTCAGTTCGTGCAGCGGGATCCCGCTTTTTTCAACGAGTGTTCCGTCGATGCCGGCTTGCCCGAATTCATTGATGATGACACCGATTTTTTCGTTTCGAAATTCTGCCAGCAGCTTTTGAAGCAGCGTGGTTTTTCCGGCACCCAGAAAGCCTGTCAGCAACAGCAGTTTGATCATAGGAAACCTTAGAATTCTATGATCTTCGGGGATACGCCTTCGAGCGTATCCAGCTCTTTGCACATCACTTCTGCGATGTTCTCTTCTCCGAAGAGCTGCAGAATGATGATTCCGTCCATGGCGCAGTGATCTGCGCCGGCTTCGTGAAAGCCCACTCTTGCTTTGATGTTGCAGCCGAATTTTGTGAGGATTTCCTGGACGTGGACCGCGTTCGACGTTCGCCCGTCCACTTTGATCGCCAATATCGTATTCATTCTTTCCCTCCTATTCACTCTCTGAGACATCTCTTTCCTTTTCCTTGCGATAGCGGTCTTTGAGGAGAACGATGCGCGCCGCGGCGTCCATGGCCTTGTCGTGATCCTGGGAGAAATTGATGCGGAACCAGTCGGTAAACTGGGGCCCGAATTCCGTGCCCGGTGTAACAATCACGCGGGCCTGGATGCGGAGCAGGGAAATAAATTGCTCCGGCTCCACCGCCAGCTTCGGCAGACGGACGAAGAGATAACTTCCGCCCCGGGGTGTTGCCGCTTCCATACCGGCACGGCGGAAGATCTCCAGCAAGCCGTCCCGTATCGCCCGATGGACGGCGACACGGGCGTCCAGCCAGCCTTCGGGCTCGCTGAGCCAGTCGGCGAAGGCCGCCTGGTTGTATCCGCTGCAGCGCAGCGTCATAATGGCCTGGAGCTTCTCCATGCGCCGGATCAGGGCGGGTGTGCCGAAGGCTACGCCCAGGCGGAAGCCGCTCATGGACTCCGTTTTGGAAGGTCCGATGATCGTAAGCAGATGATCCGGTTTATCGGCCAGACCGGAAAAGTGAACAAATTCGGCCCCGTCATACATCTGGCGGGCGTACAGTTCATCGGCGATGACCGTTACGCCGTACGTCCGGCTGAGCGATGCGATCTTCTCCATTTCTTCCCGGGAGCAGACTGCCCCGGTGGGATTGTTGGGATTGGAGAAAAGGAAAAGACGAGCGCCGTCCTGGAAGGTCTTTTCCAGCGCCTCCAGATCCAGCCCGCTTCCCTGTTCTCTCTTCCTCCAATTCATGAAAACCGGAAGTTTTTCTCCTTCGAAAAATTCCACCATCTTCCGGTTGGCGAAGTAATCCGGCTCTACATAAGCTACTTTATCGCCTCGCGCGACCGTGGCGCCCACGGCCAGAAACAAAGCGCCCTGGGTGCCCGGCGTCAGGATCATCTCTTCCCCGGCATCGATGGAACATCCTGTGAGCCCAGATAACTTTTTTGCCAGATTGACGCGAATCGACTCTCTGCCCCTGTATTCGGTATACGCCTGTTTTCCGCCCTCATAAAACCCATGGATGAATGTTTGCAGCGCGCCGGGAATGGGGGGATGGGCATCCACGTCTCCGTGAGAAAAATCCACCGGTGCACCGGGCAGCGCTTCGCCCCTGAGCGGAAGGTCCGCATCCCTGCGGCGCACTTCCTGGCCCGGCGCATGGTCCACACCCATTTTTTCAAATTTTTCCTCGATTTTCATATCCGCTCCCCGGGCCGGTCTTCGACCCTTCTTTTTATGTTATGGCAACGGGACCCAAATGGATAGGATCCCGGTCATCAGTCCGATCAGAAATCCGATCAGAACCTGAAAGCCCGTATGGCCGAGCACTTCTTTGATCATATCCGTGTCCAAAGCGATCAAGGCTTTCAATTCTTCCTGGATTTTGTTGAGCGTTTTGGCTTGTTCTCCCACGGAATGACGGACACCGGTGGCATCGTACATCACCACCAGGGCAAAGACCGCGCTCACACCAAAGAGGGGCGAAAAGACCCCTTCCGCCAGCGCGACCCGCACCGTGGCCGCCGTCACCAGCGCCGCGTGGGAACTGGGCATGCCCCCGGAAGTGGTCATGACAGCCAGATTGAGCCATCCGTTTTCTCTCCGGTAATAAAACAGTTTGATCAGCTGGGCAATCAGCCAGGCAGCGGCTGCGGTCAACAATACATCCATAGGTATCCTTTCTGTCTTATCATATTATAACACCCGCCTGTACCCTGTCTATGAAAATATCCTGCACCGGTCGCCGGACATCGGTGGGTTTTCACCGGACATTATCTATATTCCGTAATCAAATTTATATAATTCGCTTGACAAATTTTATCACTTTGATAAGATGTCCCTACGAAGAAAAATGGAGGTCATTTATGGAGAAAAATTTGTACAGCCTGATGCTGATGGACAGCGTCGTGGCGGAAATCGACAAGATCGCCCTTCGGGAGAACACGAATCGATCCAACCTGGTCAATCAGATCCTGGCCGAATACGTGTCCCTGATGACGCCGGAAAAACGGATCGACAACATCTTTCGGAACATAGAGAAACTCCTGTCGGAAACCAGCGAGCTGGTGCCCTTTGTAACGCCCAATCAGCTGACCATGTCTCTGAAGAGCAGTTTGGAATACAAGTATCGTCCGACCATCAAATACCTGGTGCAATTGTATCGGGTCCCCAACGGGGCCATCGGAGAACTGAACGTGAACTTTCGCACCCAATCAGCGGCCCTGCTTTCGGACATCACCGCTTTTTTCCGGCTGTGGAAACGACTGGAGGATGCCTACATCGCGCGACATTACGCGCCGGGGGCTGTTCGCTACGAACTCTACGACACGCGCCTGGTGCGGACCATCGCCGTACCTCGGGACCGGGACTACACCAACGAAGAGCTTGGTGCGGCCATCTCGGCCTACGTAAAAATGTTTGACGAATTGATGAAAGGATACCTGAGCGGCACCTACTCACCCGGAGAACTGGAAAAGAGATATCTGGCATATCTGAATCAAGGCGTGGGCCTGATTTAGATCAACAGCAAGAGGAGGAAATCGGATTGAACACACAGAAATTAACCCAAAAATCACTGGAAGCGCTGAACAGCGCTCAGAATATTGCTCTGGAAAATCAGAACCTTCAAGTGACGCCGGAGCATCTTTTATACGCCCTGCTGGACCAGGACGGAGGATTGATCGGTTCCCTGCTGGAAAAAGCGGGGGTAGACACCAACGCGTTTCTGGGTGCGCTGAGCAAGAAGCTGGACAACATTCCCCGGGTGACGGGCAGCGGCCGGGAGCCGGACAAGATCTACATCTCGCCGGAGTGCGACAGAGTGCTGACGGCGGCGGAAAGAACTGCCGGGGCCATGGGCGACGATTACGTCTCCGTGGAGCATATCTTCCTGTCGCTGATGGAGAAACCCACCGCGACGCTTTCGCTGCTCTTCAAGGATTTCGGTGTGCGCAAAGAGGAGTTCCTGAAGACTCTGGCCTCGGTCAAGAGCGGCCCTGTAACGGGAGACAATCCGGAGGAGACTTATGACGCTTTGAACAAATACGGATTCGACCTGGTCGCACAGGCACGGGAACAAAAGCTGGATCCGGTGATCGGCCGGGACGACGAGATCCGGAACGTAATCCGCATCCTGTCCAGAAAAACGAAGAATAATCCCGTTCTGATCGGCGAACCGGGCGTGGGAAAAACAGCGATCGCCGAAGGGCTGGCTCAGCGGATCCTGCGGGGGGACGTTCCCGAGGGGCTGAAAAATAAAACCATCTTCGCCCTGGATATGGGCGCCCTGATCGCCGGCGCCAAATTCCGGGGAGAGTTCGAAGAGCGTCTGAAAGCGGTTTTGAACGAAGTGAAGAACAGTCAGGGCCGCGTGCTGCTCTTTATCGACGAACTCCACAATATCGTAGGCGCCGGCAAAACCGACGGTGCCATGGATGCGGGCAATCTGCTGAAGCCCATGCTGGCCAGGGGCGAGCTGCACTGTATCGGCGCCACCACGCTGGACGAATATCGAAAGTACATCGAGTCGGACGCGGCGCTGGAAAGACGGTTTCAACCGGTCATGGTCCCGGAGCCTACGGTGGAGGACACCGTCTCCATCCTGAGAGGGTTGAAGGAGCGCTATGAGATCTTCCACGGCGTCTCCATTCAGGACGGTGCGCTGGTAGCGGCGGCCACCCTTTCCAACCGCTACATCACGGATCGTTTCCTGCCGGACAAAGCCATCGATCTGGTGGATGAAGCTTGTGCTTCCATTCGCACGGAAATCGACTCCATGCCCACGGAACTGGATGCGCTGCGCCGCAAGATCATGCAGCTGGAAATCGAAGAGATGGCGCTCAAGAAAGAGCAGGACACCCTGTCCAAGGAACGCAAAGAAAAGATTTCCGAGGAGCTTTCGGAGCTGAACGACCAATTCAACGAAATGAAATCCAAGTGGGATGTGGAAAAATCCAACGTGGATGAGATCAAGGAAATCAAAGCGGATATCGAGCGGGTGAACGGAGAGATCGAAGACGCGCAAAGAAATTACGAATATGAAACCGCTTCCATGCTCCGCTATTCCACCCTGCCCGAACTGGAAAAGAAGTTGGCCGAGGCGCAAAAGGCCATCGAAGCGCGAAAAACCGAAAATACCCTGGTACGAGATACCGTTACCGAAGAAGAGATCGCCGAAATCGTCGCCCGCTGGACCGGCGTGCCGGTCTCCAAGCTGATGGAGGGAGAACGGGAAAAGATCCTGAGGCTGGACACGATCCTCCACCGCAGAGTCGTGGGCCAGGAAGAGGCTGTCCGGAGCGTTTCCCAGGCCATCCTGCGATCCAGGGCAGGCATTGCGGATCCCAACCGGCCCATCGGCTCCTTCCTGTTCCTGGGACCCACGGGCGTGGGGAAAACAGAGCTGGCCAAAGCGCTGGCCGAAGCGCTGTTCGATGACGAACGGAACATCGTCCGCATCGATATGACCGAATACATGGAAAAATTCTCGGTATCCAGACTGATCGGTGCGCCGCCGGGCTATGTCGGTTACGACGAAGGAGGGCAGCTCACGGAAGCTGTTCGCCGGAAGCCCTACTCCGTCGTGCTTTTCGACGAAGTCGAAAAGGCGCACCCCGACGTTTTCAACATCCTGCTTCAAGTGCTGGATGACGGAAGGATCACAGATTCCCAGGGACGTACCGTGGATTTCAAAAACACGATCATCATCCTCACCTCCAACCTGGGATCTCAATATCTCCTGGAAGGGTTGTCGGCCACCGGGCAGATCACGCCGGAAGCTCGCGCTTCCGTGCTGCAACTGCTCCGGGCCACGTTCCGGCCGGAGTTCCTGAACCGCCTGGACGAAGTGGTGTTCTACAAGCCGCTGTCGAAGGAAGACATCGGACAGATCGTGGACCTGCTGTTGGCGCATTTGGAAAAACGCCTGAAAGATCAGTCTCTGGGTCTTCGGATTTCGGATGCGGCCAAGGACCACATCATCGAAAGCAGTTACGATCCGGTCTACGGTGCCCGGCCCATGAAACGCTTTATCCAAAGCCGGGTGGAAACCCTGATCGCCCGGGCCATTCTCTCCAGCGAACTGTCTGTGGGCGATGTTCTGCAGGTGGATCTCAAAGACGGAGAACTGACGGTCCTGCCCGATCACACCGAAAGGAGCAACTGATATGCCGTTGGAGATCATGCGCAACGATATCACGAAACTGCAGGTGGATGCCATCGTCAACGCCGCAAACAGCCACCTCCGTCAAGGAGGCGGCGTTTGCGGCGCTATTTTTGCGGCGGCCGGCCCGGATCGGATGCAGGCAGCCTGTGATCGCATCGGGTATTGCGCCATCGGCGACGCAGTGATCACCGACGGTTTCGATCTTCCCGCAAAATATGTCATCCATACCGCGGGCCCCGTCTGGCAAGGCGGGAATCAGGGAGAGGAAAAACACCTGGCTTCCTGTTATACGAGCGCGCTGCAGCTTGCCTTGGACCGGGATCTTTCCTCCATCGCCTTCCCCCTCATTTCCTCGGGGATCTTCGGGTATCCCAAGGATCAGGCGTTGGGCGTGGCCATTTCCGCTATCGGCAACTTTCTGTTGAAACACGATATGGATGTTACTCTGGTTGTATTCGACAGAGCAGCCTACACCTTGAGCGACAAGCTCTTCCGGTCCATCAAAACCTATGTGGACGACCGTTATGTGGAACAGCGCTCCCTTCCCCGGGATCGATCCGAAGCAAAACGGGAACGCCTTCTGAGCATATCCGTCAGCGAACATGCGTCCCGTTATGAGGAAACCGAAGAAACGATTCCGTCGCCATCGTATCTGCTCACGGCCGAAAGTCTGAGCGATGTGGTCAACCACAAGAGCGACTCCTTTTCTCAAATGCTCTTTCGCCTCATCGACTTGAGCGGAAAGTCCGATCCCGAAATCTACAAGCGGGCCAATCTGGACCGAAGGCTGTTTTCCAAGATTCGAAGCAATCGGGACTATAAGCCCAGTAAGAATACGGCACTGGCTTTGGCCATTGCGCTGGAATTAAATTGCGACCGGACTGCGGACCTTCTTCAGCGGGCAGGCTACGCCCTCTCCCCCAGCAGTCGCTTCGACCTGATCGTGGAATTCTTCATCAACAATGGCAACTTCAACATTTTTGAGATCAACGAAGCTTTGTTTGCCTTTGACGAAACGCTGCTGGGCGCCTGATTTGTCGCCGGCGAGGCGACCTTTCCGCAACGCTGTCGTGGTATGCTCGGATCATCAAACAGATACGGGAGGATCACACCATGAAAAAAGGACTGACAGAGCTCGTTTTTATCCTGGACCGGAGCGGATCCATGAGCGGATTGGAAAGCGACACCATCGGAGGCTATCGTTCGCTCCTGGAAAAACAGAAGCAGGAAAAGGGTGAATGCATCATCACCACTGTCCTGTTCGATGACAAGTACGAACTGCTCCACGACCGGATCAACATCAAAGGAGTCGCTCCCCTCACCGATAAAGATTATTATGTGAGGGGTTGCACGGCGCTGCTGGATGCGGTGGGCCGCACCGTCTCCAAAATCGGAAACGCCCAAAAACACACCGCCGAAGAGGAACGGGCGGAAAAGGTGGTCTTCGTGATCACCACCGACGGCATGGAAAACGCCAGCCGGGAGTACAGCTATGACAAAGTGCGCAGCATGATCGAGAGACAAAAGGAACGGTACGGATGGGAGTTTCTGTTCCTGGGCGCCAACATCGATGCGGCTGAAACTGCCGCCCGCATAGGCATCCACAAGGATCGCGCCGTCAACTATCATGCGGATGCCCGAGGAACGATCCTGAACTATCAAGTCGTTTCCCGGGCCGTATGCCATCTGCGGGAGAACGACGGACCGCTGGACGCAGATTGGAAAGGCCGCATCGAAGAGGATTACAAAACCCGCAGCCCGAAATAAAGAGACAGGGAGCCTTTCAGAAAAGGCTCCCTGTCTTTTTTCTTCCTTACAGATAATCCAGCGGATTCTTAGGATTGTCGTTGTAGCGAATCTCGAAATGCAGGTGAGGTCCGGTGCTGTTTCCGGTGCTGCCCACCAGGGCGATGTTCTGTCCCTGGTACACTTTCTCGCCGGCGCTCACCAGAATTTTGCTGCAGTGTGCGTAGTAGGTCTCGTATAAAGATCCGTGATTGATGATGATCACATATCCGTAGCTTCCCTTCCAGCCGGCAAACGTAACGGTTCCGCCGTCGGATGCGTAAATTTTTGTCCCGGTGGAAGATCCGAAGTCCACGCCGGTGTGCATCCGCCCCCACCGCATGCCGAAACGGGATGTAATCGTGTATGTTCGGATAGGATAGGCAAACGTGCCGGTGCCTTCCTTGGGCGGAATGGGTTTTGTTCCGCGGTAAAGCACTTCGTCCACGGGATCCGACAACTTGTCCGTGGTGAGAATCTTCCGACTGATCTCGATGCCGTTGGCGCGAATCACTTCCGCTACGATTTCATTCTGTCCGTACACGCCCCTGGACTTCACCTCGGTCTCCCCCTGGTAAATCGATGCGTTGTCGATGTACTGCGTGCCGTATTCGATCCTCTCGTAGTACGTGGCAGTTTCCTTGCTGTGGACCGTCACCAGTGGTTCCCCGTGGGTCAGGGACAACTGCTGCCCGATATAGATCTTGTCTCGGTTGACCTCTGGATTGGAGGCTGTCAGTTCAGCCGTCGTGAGCCCGTATTGGGCCGCGATCTCACTGAACGTCTCGCCCTGGCTGACCACGTGGGTTCGTTCCACCTTCGATCCGGTCATCAGGTAGTGCTGTGCGTCCTTCTGATTCCAGATCTCGCCCAGTTGTACCCCTACTTCTTGGACCGTGATCTTTTCGCCGAAAGAGATGGAGTCGTAAAGTACGCCTTTCTTCTCTCCGGCATAGGCATTCTGGATATTTTTCAACAAGCCGGCGGCCGTCGCTTCGTTCTCCAGAACCACGACCATCTCATCCTCGATGAACACTCCGTAGGCTCGAACCTGGAGGTCTTTCATGTAGGTCAGGGTATTGAGAATGTCTTCGTCTGTATCAACATCCAAATTGAGGCCCATGACGCGTCGGAATTCGATATCCCGCTCCACGTTCAGAGATACGTTGACACCGGAAGCTTCCGACAGTTTGTCTCCCAGGACTTCAATGGTTCTGTACACTTCATGCTGGCTCTTGGCGATCCCAAGCACCTTCCCGTAGTAGATGTATTCGTACGCAGTGACGGTTCCGAGAATAATGGAAATCGCAGCCGCCGAAAAAACGAGCAGGGCGAATCTCTTCAAAAAATGGATCTTGTTGGCTTCGATCCAATATCGAATGTCCCAGATCAGGTCCCACAGCGACAGCACCGCACTCCACAGATAAAATGCAGCCTTGACGACGATATCGGCGACATAAAGACAGATGGCCCAGGCGTCCCGCCCCACGGTGGTCAGAAAATTCCAACTCGTCTCCAGAAAGTCTTCCCATGTGTCGGTCAGCGGGGCAAAGCAGTCCGCAAAAATCGCACCGTATACGGCACGTTTCTTTTCAGCGGTATAATACTCCTTGTCCTTCATCCGGTTTCGTCGTTTCCGGATCGTCCTCCAAAAACGTCCGATCCGGTGAAAGACCCCTTCTCTCCTTCTGACGGGCTCTTCCCGGGGTCCCTTCTCCCTCTCGGCGAACAAAGCCAGCCGACTTTTCTTTTTTTCGGGTTTTTCGGGCTTACCTCCGGACGCTTTCCGGCGAGAGCCGGCTTCTTCCCGGACAAAGGCTTCCAATCCCGCAAAAGCCTGGCCGATCTTCCTGGCGGCCGCCTCTGCGGCTTCGCCCACACCGGGCGGATCCCCTTCTCCTTTGCGCCGGTCGGCTTTTTCCCGGCGGATCTGTTTTTTTTCTTCTTCGATCCGGGCCTGCATGTGGATATCCCGGGCCTTTCGCCGCTCTTCCAGGTCTTTTCTTGCGGCTTTCCCGGCTTTTTTCTTCTCCTGCAGCAGGGCTTTCTTTCGGGCTTTCTCTTCCTGTTTGGCCCGGGCGGCCTCCTCCGCGGCAGCCTGTCTTTCCTTGCGCTTTTCGGAACTGCGCTTCCGCTCTGCTCGGGTCTTGTAATAATTCTCCCGCTCCAGTTCCTGTTCTTTTTTATGGCGCGCCAAAAGCGCATCCAGATCCGATTGAACATCCTGGGCGCTGATCTTTTCGATACTCTTTTTCAGGAGCCTCTCCAGCTCCATCCTGGCTTCGGCCGACTGAATCGTTTCGTTTAGATATTGATCGTTTTTGTTGTTATCGGGATCCCGATCCATCCACAGGCCTCCGTCATCCTGAGTGTACGCTGCTTCTCTACGATGCTTCCGTCAGCAGGCGTTCGGCTTTCTCGTTAAAGCAGGGACAACGCTCCCCGTTCTCCAGCAGACCGGTGTCTCTGCATTCTTTGCAGGTGTATACGGTTTCGGTACTGTCCGGGGAAAGACCGTTTTCCAGGAGCAGGCGCTCCTTTTCCTGCAGGAGCCCGTCCATAATCTCCTGTTCCCGGCGTACCGCATCCTTTCCGTTGACGCCCATGAGCATGGCTTTGGACATTCGATAACTGGCTTCCCGGAGCTCCCGGAGGATCTCCCGGACTCTGGGCGCTTTCCGGAACACCTGTTCCAGATTCTCCTGCGTCCTGATCTCGTTGTTCGTCCGCTCTTTTTCGTACAGATCCATGACGCGCTTGTAGAGACTTTCGGAATCGCCGCTGCCGGTTTCGCCTTTTTCTTCGCGATTCCAGGCTGTCAGCACGCTGTTGATGTAGTTGATGTTCGGATTGGAGATGCCGCTGGTCTTGCGGCAGGCTTCCAGGACCCGTTCGATGTCATACTCCATCTCGTCGAACCAAGTATCCATGATACGCCGTTCTTCTTCGGTGGCATTGCGGGAAAAACCCAGGGCTTTGAGCACGCGCTTGTGGAGAAAATGGCGGGCATCGGTGTTCTCCAGATGCTGTTCCACATCGGCCACGGTCCGAAGGCCCTGCTGGACCCAATCCTTGAGCACGGCGCCCACATACCGGTACTTGCTGGTCTTCCGGTTCCGCATGCAGTACTTGTAGCAGAAGAGTATCACGTCGGGAGCGATGCTGTAGTCTGTAAGCCAGATGACGATCTCCTGCATTTCCCGTCCTTCGAAGAGCCGTCCCGTAACGGCTTCGATATCCCGGTACAGCTGGGCGAGCTCCTGATCCGACAATGTGGCGGATCCGTCCTTATGCCGGGCAGCTACGGGCGTCCTGCCGAAGCGGGCTTCCCGGATGTTCAGAAACTCCACGGTATAGCGCAGTTTGTTTTCCGGGTCCGGATATTTCTTCCGCACGAGTCCCAGTTTCTCCCAATGATTCCAGGCCAGAAGGATCTCTTCCACCGTCAGTCCCAGTTCCCGGGCCAGGCTTTCATTGGTGCAGGGAACACTCAGATCGGCATACATCAGCGCCAAAAGATAGGCTTTGACATAGTCGCCCGGCGCCGTGGCCATGTATTCGGCAATGAACATATTGTCCACAGCCGTATCGTACAGATTGTAATTCGTAATGTTTTGCTTTGAAAAGTTCATGGGATCCTCAAAATATTTCTTTGCGCACGATGGTGGCTTCCCGTTCCGGTCCGATGGAAATGCTGATCACCGGCAAACCGGTCAGCATTTCGATCTCCTCCACGTACGCCCGACAGGCCGCAGGCAGTTCTTCGTAAGTCCGACAACCGCTGATATCGGTTTTCCAGCCCGGCATCTCCTTGTAGAGCGGCTTGCACTCCGCCAGATAATCCAGGTCTGCGGGATAGTGGTCGACCCGCTTGCCCTGATGTTCATAAGCATAACAAATTTTCAGCGTGTCAAAGGAACTCAGCACGTCCAGAAGCATCAGTGCGACAGCCGTCATCCCGTTGATTCTGGAAGAGTAGTTGACGATGACCGCGTCGAACCACCCGATGCGCCTGGGTCTTCCGGTGGTGACCCCGTATTCGTGGCCGATCTCCCGGATTCGGTCTCCGGTCTCATCGAATAGTTCCGTCACAAAGGGACCCTTGCCGACTCTTGTGGTGTAGGCTTTGACGATGCCCAGCACGTCGGAAATGCTCCCGATGCCGATGCCCGAGCCGGTGGTGAAGCCGCCGCTGGTGGGATGGGAGCTGGTCACATAGGGATATGTTCCCAGGTCGATGTCCAACAGAGAACCCTGGGCGCCTTCGAAGAGCACTTTTTTGCCTGTGCGGATCGCCTCGTAGACCAGGACGCCGGTATCCCGAATATAGGGCGCCAGCATTTTTGCATAGTCCAGATACTCCCGGATCATCGCCTCTTTGTCCAGGGGCGGTGCGTCGAAAAGTTTTTCCAGGATCTGATTTTTGGCGTCGATCTGTTCTCCGAGTTTTTCGACGAATTTTTTCGCATCCAGCATGTCACAAGTCCGGATCCCGCTGCGTTGAACTTTATCCATGTAACAGGGTCCGATTCCCTTTTTCGTCGTGCCGATATCTTCTTTCCCCCGGTCTGTTTCATACAATTCGTCCAAAAGGTAATGATACGGAAACACCACATGCGCCCGATCGCTTACAAAAATTTTGTCCGTGGCGATGCCGTCTTCCGACAAGTGGTCGATTTCTCCGAAAAATACCTTGGGGTCGAACACCACCCCGTTGCCCACGATGTTCACGGCGGCCGGATTCAGAATGCCGGAAGGCACCAGATGAAGAGAATAGCGCTTTCCGTTGATCACCACACTGTGGCCTGCGTTGCTCCCGCCCTGAGCCCGAACGACCATATCGGCTTTCTTCCCGAAATAGTCGATCATTTTCCCCTTTCCTTCGTCGCCCCATTGCGAGCCTACGATCGCCAGTGTGTTCATGTGTGTCCCTTCTTTCCGCATCGATGATATTCTATCCGTGGATATCTTATTCATAAGCCCTGTCTGCAAACTTCGTCACTGTGGGGATCCACGTAAGTTTGACCGTGCCGGTCTCCCCCGTCCGCTGTTTGGCGATGATAATCTCACAGATGTTGGTGTTGTTCTCGTCTTCTTCTTTGTAGTAATCCTCCCGATACAGGAACATGACTACGTCGGCATCCTGCTCGATGGCACCGGATTCCCGCAGATCCGAGAGAAGCGGCCGGTGGCTCCCGGGACGCTTTTCCGACGCTCTGGAAAGCTGGGAAAGCACTACGACAGGACATTCCATTTCCCGTGCCAGCTGCTTTAAGTACCGGGAGATGGTGGTCACCTCCTGCTGGCGGTTTTCCATGGTGCGATCCGAAGACATCATCTGCAGGTAGTCTACGAGGATGAGATCGATCTTTTTTTCGGCGGTGATCCTGCGGCATTTATTGCGGATCTCCATGACGCCGATGCCCGGGGTATCGTCAATGAGGATATCGGCCTTCGCCAGCTTGTCCAGCGCCCGGTTGATATCCACCCAGTCGTAGTTTTTTTCGTCGCCCATGCGCAGTTTCTTGCTGTCGATCCTGGATTCCATGGAAAGAAGCCGAAGCCCCAGCTGTTCCCGGGACATCTCCAGGGAAAAAATCACGACGCGTGCTTTTTTCTTGACGGCTGCGTTTTGGGCGATATTCAGGGCAAAGGCCGTTTTGCCCATGGAGGGTCGGGCTGCTACGATAACCAGATCGGATTTCTGAAGGCCCGTGGTCATCTTGTCCAGATCCGCAAACCCGGTGGAAAGACCGGGGATGACGCCTCCGCTCTTTTCCGCCTCCTGAATGCTGTCGATGTTTTTATTGAGCACTTCCCGAAGTGTGGCATACTGATTGCTCTGACGATTTTTAGCCACTTCGAAAATGGTCTGCTCCGCATGATCCAACACCTGCTCGGATTCCAGTTTTTCGCTGTAGCTTTTCTCGACGATATCTCCGGCCACGCGAATGAGCCGGCGAAGCATGGCTTTTTCCCGAACGATCCTGGCGTACTGTACCGCATTGGCTGTGGTGGGCACCGCATTGGAAAGCAGGGCGATATAGCCCCGCCCGCCCACGGCTTCCAGACTTTTTCTCCGGTTCAAACTGTCCGAAAGTGTGACGGCGTCGATGGGTTCGTCCCGCTGATACAGATCCACCATGCCTTGATAGATCTCTTGATGGGCATGGCTGTAGAAGTCTTCCGCACCGATGACTTCCGATACTTGAAAAAAGACTTCCTTGTCCAGCAATATCGCTCCCAGGACACTCTTTTCCGCTTCATCGTTATGCGGAGGAATGCGTTCCAGTTGTTCTTTCATACCTGTTTCCCCGCCGCGCATCGCACTACTGCGCTATCACGTCGACTTTGCAAAGCGCGCTGATCCCCGGAAAGAGTTTGATCTCCACTTCCGCGAGGCCCACCTGCTTGATCGGCGCATCCATGATCACTTTTTTCTTGTCGATCACGATGCTGAAATCTTTTTCGAGAACATCGGTGATATCCTTGGATGTGACGGCGCCGAAAAGGCGTCCGCCTTCGCCTGCTTTTGTGACCAGACGGACGGTCTTGCCCTCGATCTGTTCTTTCAGTTCCGCGGCCCGGTTCTGATCCACTTCCCGCCGGGCTTCGATCTCCTGTTTTCTGCGTTCCAGCGTTTTCAAGTTGGCCGGCGTGGCTTCCATGGCCATTTTCCTCGGGATCAAATAATTTCTGCCGTGTCCGTCGCTTACTTTGGCCACTTCGCCGGCTCTTCCGATCCCCTTCACGTCTTGTAGTAAAATTACCTGCATCCTGTACGCCTCCTATAATATCTCCATGTCCCGCATGATTTGGACCACCTGGTGGATGGCTTCTTCGGGACTGGTTTCCAATTGGGCGCCGGCGATGGTCAGATGACCGCCTCCGCCCAGTTTTTCCAGTATCGTCTGTACGTTGATCTGCCCCATGGACCTGCCGGAGAGCATTGTGATATTCTTGCCCCGACCGGCAACAAAGGCCGCCTGTACCCCTTTCATGTCCAGCAGTTCATCCGCCACTTGGGAGGTGAGTACCTGCATGGCAGGATCGTAATCCTTTGTATAGGCGATGGCTACGCCGTTCTCCAGGATTTCCGCGCTGGCGATCAGGTTCACCTTTTTTTGGAAGAAATCCAGACGGACCTTAAAAAATCCTCTGACTGTGGCGATGTCTGCGCCGCTGCGCCGGAGCCAAGATGCAGCCTCGAAGGTGCGCACTCCGGTATTGACCGTAAAATTCTTGGTATCCACCGTAATGCCCGCCAGAAGCGCTTCCGCTTCGAATTTCCCGATGTCCGAACGATCTCCGGAATACTGGAGCAATTCCGCCACCAGTTCCGACGTGGAGGAAGCATAGACTTCCATGTAGGTGAGCGTCGCATTTTCGATGGCTTCTTTGGAGCGGCGGTGGTGGTCGATCACCACCAGTTTATCGGTCTTTCCCACCAGTTTGGGACATTCGGTGAGATTGCCGATATGCGTGTCCACCACCACCACCAGCGTGTCGGGCCGGACGATCTCCAGGGCCCGTTCCGGCTTGACAAAGCTGAAACGCCCTGTGGAAACAGCCGCTTCGTAGATGCTCTCGATGGCTTCTCCCGCTTCCCCCAATACGATGTCCACCTCTGACGTAAACCGTTTGACCATGTGATAGACGCCGATGGCAGCGCCGAAGCTGTCCATATCCGGCCGCACGTGTCCCATGATGAGTACCCGGTTCGACGTAGTAATCAGTTGTTGCAGGGCGTGGGCTACGATCCGCGATTTGCCTTTGTTTCGTTTTTCCACCGTGGTGAGACCGCCGCCGAAGAATTCGATGTCCCCTCCGTTGCGTCGGATCACTGCCTGATCACCACCCCTTCCCAGAGCCAAATCCAAGGCATCGGCGGCATATCCCTGAAGCTCGTGGAGGGTCTTCGCCCCGACGCCCACGCCGATGGACAGGGATGTGGGGAAGTCCGCTTTGGTCTCGATCTTGTGGATCTCGTTGATGATGGGAAATTTCTCGGAGATCAAGTGCTCCACATGCCGGTGCGCCAGGATCATCACGTAGCGATTGCTGCGGGTCCTTGAAATGGCAGCATCCATGTCGTGGGCCCAGTTGCGGATCAGTTTGTCGATCCCTGCCGTGATGCTGGATTGTTCGTCGGAAGGAGAACTGGCCAGCAGGTCGTCGTAATTATCGATATTGATGAAGACCACACAGGGGCGCTGATCGCCGTAGAGGTCTTTGACGATCTCATAGCCTGTGACGTTGGTCCAGAACAGCATTTTTTTATCCCGGTCGTAATTGTGCATCGTGCCTGCGGTAACCCGATAGGTTCGATCCCCGACAGGGATCGTCACCTGCCTTTCGGGTTTATCGAAAAAGCCGGTGACCGTTTTTTTGTCGACTTTTTCGTAAAAGCTGTCTTCGCTGTCGAATACCTCATGGAATCGTTGATTGCTCCACAGCAGCCGCCCCTCCATGTCGATCAGGCTGAGCAGCAGCGGACTGTTTTCCGTAAAAGCCCGGGCAATTTCATCCCGGTCTCCCGCCATGCTCTCTTCGTAGGAATCGATCTGATCCAGGGTCTTGCTCTTGGTGAATTTTCCGTGATACACCTGCACGGCAAAGGTGAGCATCAAACACAGGATTCCTGCGGGAAGACTGAACCAGAGTACGCAAAACGACAGGAAAATCATGACGATCAAATCGATCTTCAGATACGGTTCGACGATTTTATGTAACAGTCTGCTTGCCATTTACCCTCCTTTTTCTGCCGGCTTGACCCTCTGCCGCATAGATAACACAGTATACCACAAAAAGCGTTTTCGGAACAAAAAAACCGGAGCCTGGCTCCGGTTTTTGTCTTCGAATCAATCTGCGTCGAAAGGCAGAAGCGCCACGATCCGCGCGCGCTTGATGGCGGTGGTCACTGCTCTCTGGTGCATCGCACACGTCCCGGTGATCCGCTTGGGCAGGATCTTCCCCCGCTCCGTCACATATTTTTTCAGTGTGTCAACATCTTTGTAATCGATGCTTTCGGTTTTATCGGCGCAGAACTGGCATATTTTTTTCCTTCTGTTTCCGCCGTAGCTTTTTCTTTTGTTATCTCTTTCCATGATATGGATATCCTCCTATCCTGATGCGTTTTAGAAGGGGATGTCGTCGTCGGTCAAAGCGCCGAACCCTTCGGGTACCTGAGATTCGGATTTGGGCTGCGCGCTTTTCTGCTTGGCGCCGCCGCCTTCTCCTTCGTTCCTGTCTCCCCAGTCTAAAAATTCAACGCGGTCTGCCAGTATGTCCGTGGTATATATGGTCCGTCCGTCTTTTTCGTACTTTCCGGTCTGAATACGGCCCTGAATGCCCACGAGGCGCCCCTTGGTGAGATAGCGTTCCACCAATTCGGCCGTCTTGCCGAAGCAGACGATCGTGGGAAAGTCCGCACCGCGGTCTTCGCCGTTCTTGTCTTTACCCCGGTCGATGGCAATGCTGAACCGGGCGACCGCAGTCTGGCTGCCCGCCCCATACCGGATGTCCGGATCTCTGGTTAGTCTTCCGATCAATGATACCGAATTCATACTGTCACCGCTTTCCTATTTCTCATCTTTGTTGACGATGAGATGCCGCATAAAGCTGTCCGAGATCTTGAGCCGCCGGTCCAATTCCTTGGGAAGATCGGGGTTGGCCGTAAATTGCATTACGACATAATATCCCTCGTTCTTCTTCCGGATCGGATAAGCGAGCTTTTTGACTCCCCAGATGTTCACGTCGGAGACTTCCCCGTCGGCTGCGATGATCTCTTTGACTGTTTCGATCGCCGCTTCCTTCTTGTCGTCTTCCAAGATCGGGTCGAGGATAAACATCAACTCATACTGATTCATTATTTCACCTCCCTGTGGACTGAATGGCCACGGTTCCTCCGTGGCAGAGAGCAACGGTTCGACTTCCTGCGAAACGAATGCCCTAACAGTATACCACTGTATCTGTTAAATGCAAGCGGTTTTTAGCACGTTGGTGTTCCCGGAAACGGCGTTGGTCATGCCGCCCGTAATGACGATCCGGTCGCCGATTTGAAGGTCGCACTGTTCTGTTGCGACGCGCTGGGCCATATCCATCAGTTGGTCGGTGCCGCTCATTTCCAGGGCGATCAACGGATGGACGCCCCAGGACATGGACAGCTTCCTCCGGGTAGTTTCGTAGGGTGTGAGGGCGATGATATCGATGGGGGGACGGAATCGGGAGATCATCCGCGCCGTGATCCCGGAAATCGTACAGGAGACGATGACCTTGGCCTCGATGTCCATGGCCAGGCTGCAGGCCGCATGGGAAACGGCGTCGGTCATATCCCGTATGGTAAACTCCATGTTCCGGAAACGCTTGTCGTAGTGGATGTTTTTTTCGGTCTCCTCGGCGATCCTGGCCATGGTCCGGACCGTCAGCACCGGATATTTTCCCACTGCCGTTTCCCCGGAGAGCATGATCGCGCTGGTGCCGTCGTAGACTGCATTGGCCACATCGGAAATCTCTGCCCGGGTAGGTCTGGGGTTGTAGATCATGGATTCCAGCATTTCGGTGGCGGTGATCACGCGTTTGCCGATCACCCGACAGGCATTGATCAGATGTTTTTGTATGGCGGGCAGCTGTTCGAACGGAATTTCCACACCCATGTCTCCCCGCCCGATCATGATGCCGCCGCACTCCGAGGCGATGTCCATCACATTGTCCACGCCGGAACGGTTTTCGATCTTGGCGATCAGTTCGATCTCCTGTCCTCCGTTGGCGTCCAGAAACCGCCGAACATCCAGAATATCTTCTTTGGTGGACACGAAAGAACAGGCCACGAAATCCACCCTGTTTTGAATCCCGAACAGCAGATCTTCCTTGTCCTGCTCGCTCAGGTAGGTCAGTTTCAGCACTTTCCCCGGAAAATTCATGCTTTTTCTGTCGGAGAGCTCTCCCCCCACCAGCGTTTTACAGAGAACTTCATTTTCCGTAAGGCCGATCACTTCGAAGACCAACATGCCGTCGTTGAGAAGGATCCGGTCTCCCACGGACAAATCATCGGTGAGTCCGAGATAGTTGACGGATACTCTGTGCTGATCGCCGGGCACATCCCGGGTGTCAAAAGTGAAGAGATCCCCTTCCTGCAAAAAGATTTTCCCTTCCCGGAAGGTTCGGATTCGGTACTCGGGGCCTTTGGTGTCCAGCAATATGGCTACAGGCAGGTCGAGTTCTTCCCGGATTTTTTTGATTCGATCGATCTTTTCCCGGTGCTCTCCGTGGGTACCGTGGGAAAAATTCAGCCGGGCCACGTTCATGCCGGCCAGACACATCGCCCGAAGGCTTTCCTCGTCGGAACAGGCCGGTCCGATCGTGCAGATGATCTTGGTTTTTCTCATGATGATACCTCTTGGTTATCCGATGGAAGCAATACCGGAAAATGCCTGGTACAGGGCCAGAAGGACTCCGACTACAGCTTCGCCCCCCAGCAGGCCCGGAGCAATAATGTCACCGATGCCGGATTGCGTAAACTTCGGCGCGAACCGGTCCGTCAAATACTTCAACAATCCGCCGATCATCGCCGTCAGCGAGAGATAAAACGGCAGATAGATGCCCAGGCCCAGGGTCATGACCGGCAGGTTCAACATATAAAGGATCAATCCCGCAGCACATCCGGTCAGGAAGGACGTCATGTGCGGGATCCCTCCCACCATGGCCGCCACCATGCCGGCCTGGGGCGCCGGAAACATTTTGTCGGGACCGAAGGCCTGGGGACCGTAGGCCTTGAGAACTGCGTAAAATACGCCCACAGACACAAATGCGCCGATCAGCCCGCCCAGACATTCGGCGGTCCATTGGGCCTTCGGATCGGTTTTCAGTATATGCCCCGCTTTGAAATCGTTCATGATGTCGCCGGCCAGGCCGCAGCCTACCGCCACCGCAGCCGCCACGAAGAACGCCTGAGACTGGGGCAGCCGGGCGACCAGTTGGATCAAAAGCAGTACGATCACACCGAAGACTTCCATGGGATTGATGCCCGACTGTCCCACCACTTGGGCGGACATGGAGCAAGCCAACCAAACGCCGACGATGGTCAGGACGCCGGTCAAGGGGCTCATGCCGACGCCTAAAGTAAAGAGCAGCGCGCAGGCGGTCAGAACAAAAGGTACGATCCGAATGTTCATGGCGCTTCCGCTGCTTCGTTTCATCATATTTTTGATCATTTCACCGGCTGCGGGCAGGATGCCCTTGACCACGATGCCGACACCGCAGCCGACCATAACGCCGATACCCAGAGAGGTCTTAATGGCCGAGGCTGTGGACAGGTCCCACCATCCGGCGGACACGCCGCCGACGACAACACCGATGTCACCGATGATGGCGCCCAGGAACCAAACGAAGATATACAACGGTCCGATAATATATCCCACAGCCAGCAACATGGGCGACAACCAGACAAAAGCCGCCACGCCGGCGTTGATAAGGCCACTGCTCACCGGCAACGTGGAAGGGATCCACAGAAGCTTGTCTCGCAG
>LSQX01372002.1_pt2 | contig 32283 bp, 32 predicted proteins | sample 654561 | NCBI WGS metagenome assembly LSQX01 (sample SAMN04489861, study PRJNA283612) | anaerobic digester metagenome | isolation source: 4 biogas reactors fed with cattle manure at either 37C or 55C with and... | place: Denmark: Kongens Lyngby | collected 2014 | reverse complement strand
TCGAGGCTGCCCAGCGGCTCCCCCGTTGCAAGGGGGGCTTTAATCTGCTCCTTCAGCACAGGGCGGGAAACGATCTCCGCCTTCTCGCCGGCGGCAAGGGGATAATAAAGATTTTCCGCGGCGACGAGATTGACGCTGCGCTCGCCCTTGTATACCTCCGCCAAGCATATATACTGGCCCTTCTCAGCCAGGAGTTCCTTTTGATAATTGTGGAAACCGTAATCGAGCAGCGCCATGGCATCTTCCCACATTTGCGGGGCGTTCAGGACCACCACCAGGAGCTGCCATCCTTCCCGGGTCGCAGAGCCGACAAAACAGCGCCCTGCCTTGCGGGTCCACCCCGTTTTCACCCCGTCCGCCCCGGGGTATTCTTCCAGGAGGCGGTTCTGGTTGACCATGATCCGGTCCCAGGGATGTCCCGGCCAGGAGATCGTATACTCCGGCGTGGCGATAATATCCCGGAAGCGTTCGTTCATGAGGGCATGGCGCGTGATCAGGGCCAGGTCGCGGGCGGTAGTATAGTGATTGTCATCGGGTAAGCCGTGCGGGTTGGTAAAGTGGGTATTGTGCGCGCCCAGTGCCCGGGCTTTGATATTCATCAGCCGGGCAAAGGCTTCCACCGAGCCGGCGATGTGCTCGGCAATGGCCACGGCGGCGTCATTGCCCGAAAGCAGCATCAGCCCGTAAAGGAGCTCTTCCAGTGTTTTCTCTTCCCCCTCCTCCAGCCAGATCGAAGACCCTTCTGTATTGGCCGCCTTTTCGCTGACCACGATCAGGTCCGTTTCATGGCCCAGTTCCAGGGCCAGCAAGGCGGTCATGATCTTGGTGGTGCTGGCCATGGGCAACTTCTGATCGGGGTTTCTTTCCCACAAAATCCGCCCGCTCTCGCGGTCCATCAAGACAGCGGCCAGGGCGCTGATCTCACCGGTAGTTTCACTGCCCTCTTCTTCCTCGGCCTGCACGGCGGGATTAAAAAAAAAGAAGCCCAAGATCAAGAAAAGAATAAAGGCCGGCGTCGCTGCAGCCAGCCCTTGCTTCAGTTTAAACCCCATCCGCATCGCTCCCCGAAATATTTCCAGCCCAGGACCAGTACTGGTTAATTATTATTCCCGGCATGATCCAATTATGAATCAAGCGCATTGATCACTAGCGCCAAAACGGCCGTTATAACCGGGGCGCTAGATCGGTTCGCCCACCGGCCGCCGCTCCGCCCTCCTGCCGGCCATGTTTTGGATCTGGGCGATGATCTGGGGCGCCAGGTCGATCAAGCGGTCCAGCGTGACATTATGATCGACCGGCAGCAGCCGCACCTGCCCCTGGCCCACCACCAAAAAGGCTACCGGCTGCACCGAAACCCCGCCGCCGCTGCCGCCGCCAAACGGCAGCTCATTTCCAAAGCGGTTGCCATGGGTGTTATTTCCGCTCCCCTGCTTATCTTCATTGTCAAATTCCGTTCCCCCGGCGGCAAAACCGAAGGAGACGCGGGAGATGGGAATGATCACGCTGCCGTCCGGGGTCTCCACGGCGTCACCGACGATTTTATTCACGTCAACCATTTCTTTAAGGTTTTCCATGGCCGTTTGCATCAGGCTTTCAATCGGGTGATGATGATTTTCCATCTAAAACACCTCCAGCATTTTTTTGCGCGTTTTGAAAACAATCTTCAGCCACCGGTAGAGCGGTAATGAAAATTCACTTCGCCAGTGCACCTGCAGTTCGCCTCCGCAAAAATGCGGGACAATCTTAACGCGCGGCCTGGTCTCAAAGGAAAAAAATCGCTGCATTAATCCGAGCATTACCCCGGCCCCCGCCCAGCCGCAGCCTGCAGCCAGGCCGGCCAGGGCCGGATTGGCCAATCCGAAGCTCACCTCCAGGTCAAAGTATTTCCAGCTTATTCTTTTCAGCTCAGCTTTGATCTCCTGAAACGCTTCCCAGCTTTTCCGGAAGACAAAACCCCAATCAAATTTTGCCCGGCGGGATAATCGACGCCTCCTCTTTGTAAATAACCGGACTAATAAGCGGCTCGCCTTTTCCTCTCCCGGCAGGGTAAAGCTCCGCGTTCCCACGATTAATTGCCAGGATAACCGGTTTAATTCCCCGGCCCGGGTATAACCGATGCGCAGGCCGCAGCAGGACAGCCTGATGGCGACACTGACCTGGTCTTTTCTATTTTTTCTAAGGTAACAGATAAATATGCGCAGCGGCAGAAAGAGCGCGATCGCGGCACCGGCAAGGAAAAGGGCGGCACTGGCCAAGAGATAAGCATACCAGCTCATCGATTTCTCCCTTTATAATGCAAATTGATCCCGGGCTGTAACCAAAAGCGGCTTAAGTTGCCGCTAGGGGAGAACCCCGTATATTAATTTTCCCTGTGTTGGAAAAAAAAACAGCGGCGCCGGCATGGGGTTGTTCCAGGGCGGGGCTTGCCCCCGTCCCTAGCAGTTTATGGAGGCGACTAATTCCAAAAGGGGATTGCGGTAAGAATGGATTTTGAAGGCCTGGCCGCGGTGGCGGTGCGCTGCAGGCCGGCGGGCTATTGCGGTAAGAGAGGATTTTTTGGCTTGTCCAGCGCTGTTTACTGCTCTTCAGGCACCGGTTTCTGCCCTTCCGATCCCGCCTTCTCTTCTCCCGCTTCCGGGGCCTGGTTTTTGCTGAGCGGGGGCAAATCGTTTAAATCCTTTAAGCCGAAATATTTAAGAAATTCAGGGGAAGTGGTATAAATCAGGGGGCGGCCCGGTCCCTCTTTGCGGCCGCTGATGCGGATGAGCTTCCGCTTTAAAAGGTTCTCGAGGACGTGGTCGCACTTCACCCCGCGGACGGATTCAATTTCCATCCTGGTTACGGGCTGCTTGTAGGCGATAATCGCCAGCGTTTCCATCGCTGCCTGAGAAAGGCTGCCGCTTTCCTCTTCCCCCAGGGCCGCTTCGAGGTAAGGGGCCAGTTCCGGCCGGGTCCCCATCTGAAAGCCTCCCGCTACCTCGTAAATGCGGATCCCTCTGGCCGCACCATCCAGATCGGCCTGCAGTTCGGCGATCAAGGCGCGGGCTTCCTCCACCGTTACGTCCAGGAGCTCGGCAATAGCACTAAGCTTGGCCGGCTCTTCTTTAAGGAATAAAAAGGCTTCGATCAGTTGTTTCTGTAGACTACGCTCCATCTTCCTGCTCCTTAAGCTTATCCTGATTCACGGCCACCAGGATCCTGCCGAAGGGTCTTTCCTGGAAAAGCAGGACCTTGCGCCGGCGCGCCAGTTCGAGCAGCGCGATAAAAGTGGTGATCAGCTCCCACAGTTGATTACTCCTTATAAATGCACTCAGCGGCAAGGCCTTACCGCTACGCCGTAAAAGATCGTAGATCGAGGCAAGCTTGTCCGCAACGGGGAAGTCGTCAATCGTATCAATGGTTGGCTGCATCGCCGCCGCGGCCGCTGCTTCAGCCAGGCTGCGCATAATTTCACTTAAAAGATGCGGCCCCTCCCAGAAAAAATAGTAAGATTGCTGGCGGCTGATCACCATCATCTTCTGCCCGCCGGTGGAGCGCAGGTAAATCTTCTGCTGCTCCGCTTCCTTTTCTTTCAGGAGCAAAGCCGTTTCTTTAAAGAGACGGTATTCTTCCAGCCGGTTAAAGAGTTCTTCGGCCGAATTAATATTGAACAGCTCTTCCTCCTCTTCATCGGGCTCCGGCTTCGGAGGGCGCGGCAGGAGCAGCTTCGATTTCAACCGGAGCAGGGTTGCCGCCATAACTAGAAATTCACTGGCAATATCCAGGTTTAACTCCTTCATCGATTGCAGGTAAGCCAGGTACTGCTCGGTAATCTCGGCCAGGGAGACCGACCAGATATCCACCTCTGCTTTCTTGATCAGGTGGAAAAGCAGGTCAAAAGGGCCTTCGAAAACCGGCAGTTTTATGGTGTAGCCTGCCTCATGCATCTGCCGCTCCTCCTAGAGATGCATCGCGTCCCTGACGATGGCCAGCGTTTCCCGGGCCGCCGCCCGGGCCTTTTCATTGCCGGCGGCCAATACCTCGTCCACCAAGGCGGGATTTTGCAGCAGTTCCTGCCGCTTTTCATAGACGGAGGCCAGGGCCGCCGCCAGGGAGGCGGCAAGGATATTCTTGCACTCCACGCAGCCGACTCCCGCCTTCCGGCACTGTTCTTCCAGATCGGCTACCCCGGTCGGGTTGAAAATCTGCTGGAAGGAGTAGACCGTGCAGACTTCTGGGCGGCCGGGATCGCGGCGCCGGACCCGCTGGGGGTCGGTGATCATCATCCGCACCTGCTCCTTTATTTCGGCGGGCGAGGCGGACATGGCAATGTAGTTATCGTAGCTCTTGCTCATTTTGCGGCCGTCAACTCCCGGGATCAGGGTGAACTCGCTCAGCAGGGGCTGCGGTTCGGGAAAGACCCTGCCGTAGAGGCTATTGAAGCGGCGCGCCACCTCCCGCGTAAACTCGAGATGGGGCAACTGGTCTTCCCCCACCGGGACCGCTGCAGCGCGGTAGGCCAGGATATCGGCCGCCTGCAGGGCCGGGTAGCCCAAAAAGCCGTAGGTATTGATATTCCTTCCTTCCAGCTCCCGGAGCTGTTCTTTAAAGGTGGGGCAGCGTTCCAGCCAGGAGATGGGGGTAATCATCCCCAGCAGCAGAAATAGTTCCGCATGCTCCGGGATATCCGACTGCTTGAAGATGACCGCCTTTTCCGGATCGAGCCCGGCGCTGAGCCAGTCGATCAGCATTTCGCGAATATTATCCCGGAGATCCGAGGTATCCTCGTAGCCGGTAGTAAGGGCGTGCCAGTCGGCGATAAAATAGAAGCACTGGTAGCTGTCCTGCAGGCTAATCCAGTTTTGCAAAGCCCCGATATAATTGCCCAGGTGAAGGCGGCCGCTGGGCCGCATCCCGCTCACAATGATCTTTTTGCTCATTATTTTCACCCCGTTTGTGCGTGCAGTTTCCAGTTATTTCATGGTCCGGTGTGCAGAGGGGAGGCCAGGCCTGATCATGCCCCTCTTCTTCACAGGCCCGGGAGCAGGCCGACGATCGCGTTAAAAAGCGTTAAAATCAGGGCATAAACCGGGAAGATAATCCGGCCAAGCAACCCGGTGGCAATCAACAGGATCAGGATCAGCGGCGCGTAGGGCTCGATCTGCCGGTAAAGGCTTAACAAAGAGCCCGGCGCCAGCGCCGCCAAAATCTTCGAACCGTCCAGGGGAGGCACCGGGACCAGGTTGAATACGCCGAGCAGGATATTTAACTGCACCAGCGTGCCCAGGAACCTGATCAGCAGGGTTGACTGCACTCCTAGCCTGACGAGAATAGCCAATAAAACCAGGCTGATGAAGCCGAAAATAAAATTGGCCAGCGGTCCGGCGAAAGAAACCCAGAGCATGCCGGAGCGATAGTTACGGAAGCGCAGCGGATTGATCGGCACAGGCTTGGCCCAGCCAAAACCGGCCAGCAAGATCATCAGGGTGCCGATGGGATCCAGGTGGCTGAGCGGGTTCAGGTTCATCCGCCCCATCAGCCTGGCCGTGTCATCGCCAAAATGATAGGCCATCCGGGCATGGGCATATTCATGCACCGTGATGGCGAGCAGCAGCACCGGTATGCGCAGGGCAATCTCAACTAGATCAATGTTGCCGAACACGCCTCTGCTAGCCCTCCTCCTCTCGCTGTTCTTCCAGATAAGAGAGCACGAAATCGAGCTCTTCCTGGTAGCTGCGGACCTTGCCGTCGAGCACCGCTTCTTTAAGTTCCTGTAGAATGACTCCGTAGAGCGGTCCCGGTTTCAGGCCGAGCCGTTTAAGATCGCCGCCCTTCAGTTTAGGCCGGATAAATTGCAGGCTGTCCAGATAAAGCTTTAAGTAATCCTTTACCCGGCGCTCTTCGGCGAGGGCATAGATGAAGAGGAGCACCTCCGCCGGCAGCGGATAGAGCTGATTCACAATTTCGCTGCAGCTCAGCTCCGCACCGCTTAACTCGGCCATGACCCGGGGCGCGGCGCTGCAGGCCAGGTTCAATATTTCAGTCCGCTCGCTCGATAGCTGTAACCGTCTTATTATAGCAGACCGGGAGCCGGAATCCAAATCGTAAAGGAGCCCGCAGAGGTAGACGAGCTCCGGGTCGGGCTGTTTTTTCCATTCCCGCTCTTCGGCCCAGGCGAGAGCCTCGCCGATGCGGTAGAGGCGCTGCCAGGTTGAGGCCTGCGGCGCCAGGCGGGGATAGATCTGCGCCAGCACTCCCAGCTCATCGAGGCGCCGCAGCACGGCCACCGGGTCGGGTTCCCTGTAAATCAACCCGACTTCATGGTATAAACGCTGCCGGCTTAATTTGTCCAAAACCCTGCTGCGCACGGCTTTCCGGATTAATGACAGGGTATGGCTCTCGATGGAAAAGCCGAAGCGCTGTTCAAAGCGGACGGCCCGCAAAATGCGCAGCGGGTCGTCGACAAAGCTCAGGTTATAGAGAGTGCGGATCTTCCCCTGCCGCAGGTCTTCACGCCCACCGAAAAAATCGTAAAGCTTGCCGAAAGTGCAGGGCAAGAGGGAACAGGCGAGGGTGTTGATCGTAAAATCGCGGCGGTAGAGATCGTTCTTGAGGCTGCTCTTGATCACGTCCGGCAATGCCGCCGGGGCGGCGTAAAATTCTTTGCGCGCCGTTACAAAATCAAGGCGCAACCCTCTTTCCAGAAAGAGAGAGGCGGTTCCGAACTGTTCAAATACTGTCAACTTGCCGCCGAGGAAGCGCTCCAGGCCGCGGGCAAAAGCGATGGCATCGGGCAGCACCACGAAATCCAGGTCCTGGGGGAGTTGATGGCCCAGCAGCAGATCGCGGATCACGCCGCCGACCAGGAAGACCTCCACCCCCGCCCTGGAGGCCCGCTGCCCGATCATCAGCAGCAGGCTCTGCAATCTGGCGGGCAGTGCCTGGCGGAGCAGCGGGGAGAGATCATCGCTGTGGAGGTAAGAACTGTGCGGCGGCTCCGGCTGCGGTTCCGGCGGCGCCGCCATGGCCCTGCCCTTCCGATCCAGGCGGTAGAGGCTGCGCAGGATGTCAGAACGGGTGATAATGCCGGCCAGCGTGCCGCTTTGATCGACGAGCGGGATCCGGCCGATATTATGCTCCACCATGAGCCGGCGCACCTCCTTAATGGAGTCGCCAGGGGAGGCGGTCACCACCGGGCGGCGCATGAATCCCTTCACCGGGGCATGTCCCAGATTATGGCGCAAAATTTTCCGCAAGTCGCGCCGGGAAATCATGCCGCACAGCCTGCCGTCATCCACTACCGGGCAGCCGCTGATCCCCTTTTCATCGAGCAGATCCTGGACCTTTTGGGCGCTGCAGTCGCTTCCCACGGTAATGACCGGCTGCGAAGCCACATCACCGGCCGTTAAAGCCGGCGGCAGGAAAGATTCCAGCAGGCTGAAAAGCTGCTGCTTCACCGCCGCGAGATCTCCCGTTTTAAAGGTGGCGGAAACGGCACCGGGGTGGCCCGCCGCCCCCAGCGGGGCCAGCAGCTCCACCAGGTTGATATCCTCGGCCGCACTCCGGGCGGCCAGGTAGATCTGACCGTTCATCTTGACCAGGATGATGGAAAGCTCCGCGCCCTCGGTTTCCTGCAGGTGCTGGAATAGAACGGCGGCACCGCGCACGTAGTCATCTAGGGAGGCGCTGCTGAAAAGAATCCGCCGGCGGCGCAACTCAAAATATTCACGCCCTTCAATCAACTTTTCCAGCAGCCCTTTCTGGTCCGGGGTGAGGGGAGAGCGCAGGTATTCCTGGATCAGTTCCGGCTTGATCCCCTGCTCCCAGAGAAAGGCGGCGGCAGCGGCGTCGCGGGCGCTAGTCCCGCTATGAGTCAGGCAGCCGGTATCTTCGTAGATGCCGAGGAGCAGCAAAGTTGACTCCAGTGCCGTCAGAGCAAGCCCGCGGCTGCGGATCGCTTCGACCAGCAGGGTGGTTGTCGCCCCCACAGGCTCTACCGCACCCGCGCTGCCCTCCAGATCGTCGTCGCCGGGGGGATGGTGGTCATACAGGTGCAGCTCGGCAGCCCCGGCCACGAGCTCCCGGGCCGGGCCGAGGCGGTTTTTCTTACGGGTATCGACCACCACCGCCCGCTCAAGGGGGGCGCTAATCTCTTTTAAGTCGGCAAGCGGCAGCAAATCACGATGGAGACTGACAAAAGCGCGGACATTGGCGTGGAGCGGTTCCGGCAGAAAGATCACGCTGTCGGGGTAGAGCTTCGCTGCGGCAACCGCCGCCGCCAGGCCGTCAAAATCGCCGTGATCGTGCGTCACTATCAGGGTCAAATCGTTAACCACCGCCGTATCTTCTAAACTTTCGTACTGCAATGCCTTTTTTAAAGCCGCGATCCCGCGTATTACCCGGATGGCAAGAATCAGTCTGCCGCGCGATACTTACTTAAAATTATATCATAAGGAGGAAAAAGGCACCATCCTGAAGCGGCACTGCGCTTGCCGGCACTGCTCCCGAGGCGATCAGCTCTTTGCCCGATCGGCATCCCGGGTACGCAGGTAGCTGGGGCGAGCCTGTTCGAGGGGTATCGGGCGGCGCACAAAGATGCTGAGCAGCGCCTTTAAATTAAAGGGGTAGAGAGGCCACATATAGGGAAAACCAAAAGAGCGGGTGGTAAAGAGGCGGAGTAAAATCAGGGCGATTCCGCCCAGGAAACCAGGCAGGCGGAAGACCCCGGTCAGTACAATCATCACCAGCAAGATCACGCGGTTGGCCATGCTCAGTTCATAGCTGGGGGTGGAGAAAACGCCGAGCGCCACCAGGCCTGTATAGAGGAGCACCTCGGGGAGAAAGAAGCCGACCTCCACGGCAATCTGGCCGATTAAAAGTGCTCCCACCAGACCCAGGGCGGTGGCGAACGGCGACGGGGTATGAATGCTCGCCATCCGCACCAGGTCAAGTCCGAAATGGGCGATGATGAACTGCACAAAGAGCGGAATGGATAGTTCCTTCTCCTTCGGCCCGATAAAAGCCAGCGGTTCGGGCAGATACTGCGGCTCCAGAACCAGGAGCATCCATAAGGGGATGATCACGAAGGAGATGAATATTCCGATTAACCTTACCCAGCGCACATAAGTCCCGCTAATAGGGTTCTGGCGCGACTCTTCAGCGTGCTGCAGGTGGTGGAAAAAAGTGACGGGAGCAATCATCACCGAGGGCGAGGTGTCGATGATGATCACCACGTGTCCCTCGATCAGGTGGGTGGCCGCCACATCGGGCCGCTCGGTGTAGCGGACCGCCGGGAACGGATTCCAGTGCGACCCGGCGGTAATGAATTCTTCCACCGATTTTTCCGCCATGGGGAGGGCATCGACCTGGATATTTTTAATCCGGGAGCGCACATTTTCGACGATCCCCGGGTGGGCGATATCTTCGATATACATGATCGCCACATCGGTGACCGAGCGCCGCCCGGCCTTGATCGCCTCCACGCGCAGCTTCGGATCCCTGATCCGGCGCCGGATCAGGGAGATATTGAAGACCAGGGTCTCGACAAACCCGTCGCGCGATCCCCTGGTAATGCGCTCGATATCGGGTTCCTGCGGCGAACGGGCCGGGTATTGCCGGATATCGATGAGCAGGCCCTGCCTCTCGCCGTCCACTAAGAGGAGCATCGGCCCGGCCAGGGTCTCCCGGATCGCTTCTTCAAGGTCATTGATGGGGGTTACCTCCACATAAGGGATAAGATGATGCAGCAGTTTGTCCAGGATGCCGGGGAAGATATCCTCCCGCCGGACGCTCAAGATCGTTTGCAAGATCAGCGTGGAAATGTCGTTGCTGGTAAAACCGTCGATGAAAAGCAGCGCCGCTTTTTTCCCGCCGATCACGATTTCTTTAAGGATGATATCAAAATTTTTTTCGCCGATGGCGAGACGTTCATTGAGATATTGAATGTTTTCACTGAGTTTCTTGCTGATTTCGGTTTTTACTTCGTTGCCGGCCATGCTGCTCCCTCTTCGTGATCGGCGGGGCGCCAGAGGGGGCGGCCCCGCCGGAATGGCGCACTGTCCACTGCATTGGTTGCTTTAAGGAGCGGCCCCTTGTGCGGCCGCTTCCGGGTATTTTTCGGCAATCTGCCTGTCTAGCGATGCTCCCGGACCCCAAAAGCCAGTTTCAGGTTCACTTTATACTCCACGATCTCGGAATTATCCACATTGGCGGTCATGTTTACCACCTCCACGCCGGTCAAATTATCCACCGTCTTGGAGGCTTCCCTGACCGCGTTGCGCACGGCATCATCCCAGCTAACCTTTGATTCTCCGACCAGTTCAATTACTTTGGCTACTGTTGTCAATCAGATACTCCCCTTTCAGCTAATAATTTAGTTAATGTTTACCTGAGTTTCATCGCTGTATTCCACGGCACCGGAGCCGACGGAACGGGAGCGGTGAGGTGGTTCCTGCGGCTTGGTAAACCAGAGCATGTAAACCAGCAGGCCCGTGACCAGAAAAAGTAAAAGCCCCAAAAAAATAACCGCCGCATACCTTAGGGTAAACCCCCGGAAAAACATCGCGGTGTCCCCCCTTAAAGGTAACTTCCAGCGGTTTTAGTATTGTGATAATGATTAATTTCTATGCAAGCTCCGGCGCCGCATCTTGAGCAAGCAGCGGGCTATTGCAGGTATTGCCGCAGTCGGCTGAGAATTCTCTTCTCCAGCCTCGAGACCTGGCGCTGTGACAGGGCCAGCTTGCGCCCGATCTCCGCCTGGGTCTTTTCGTGAAAAAAACGGAGCATGATAATCTGCCTCTCCAGGGGGGCCAGCGCCATCAGCCCCTCCTGCAGGCTCAACCGTTCAACCAGTTTTTCTTCCTGGCCGGTCCCATCAGGAAGGGTGGGAGCCGCCTCCTCCAGGGAACTGATCGGGCGCGATGCTTCCATGATCATCACCACTTCTTCCGGGGTTACCCCCACCTCCCGGGCCAGCTCCGTCACCGTTGGCTCGCGCCCCAGCAACTGCACCAGCATCTTCCGGCAGCGATTGAGGCTGCTGTACTGTTCCCAGAGGCCCCGGCTGACCTTTAACGGCAGAAGATAACGGCGGCGGTGGACCAGCATTTCGCCCTTGATCCAGGAGGCTGCAAAAGTAGCGAATTTGACAGGGGAGTCCAAATCGTAGAGCCGGGTCGCTTTCAGCAGCCCGATCATCCCCACCTGGAGATAATCCTCCAGCTCCGAGGGCTTGTAAACCATGCGCCGGGCCAGAGATTTTACCAATGGCGCCATTATCCCGGCCAGCTCCTGCCCTGCTGCCCCGTCTCCCTCCCGGTAGCGGAGAATTAAAGCGCGCAGATACTCGTCGTTCATGCTCTCTAGCTCGAGGGGAGCTCCTTCTTGGAACGGATCTCTTTTACCAGCACCACCGTCGTCCCCTTCCCCGGTGCAGAATAGACCTTGACCTCGTCCATGAAATTTTCCATGATTGTAAAGCCCATCCCCGAGCGATCAAGCTCGGGTTTACTCGTATAGAGGGGCTGCCGCGCCATTTCCAGATCTTCGATCCCGATCCCCTCATCTTTGATCTCCACGGTAAGCTTGTTTTGCTCCAGGTAGGCGGTGATCGTGATCAGGCCGACCCGGTCTTCGTAAGCATGGATGATGGCGTTGGTGACCGCTTCCGATACTGCTGTCTTGATATCGCTGATCTCGTCCAGGGTCGGGTCGAGGCGCGAAGCAAAAGCGGCCACCACCACCCGGGCGAAAGCCTCATTATCGGATCGGCTTGGAATCTCCAGCTTCATATAAGATTGGCTTTTCATCTTTGACGTGCCCTCCTTTTCACCGCTGCGCCGCGGGCTGTTTGCCGCAAGGCCTCGATCTCGCTTTTATAAAACGGGATCACCCGGGGTATTCCCGATATCTCCAGCACTTTCGCAACCGCACGCGGGATTTCGCAGATGGCCATCTGCCCCTGCCGTTGCTGCATCTGTTTGTAGCGGCCCAGGATGACCCCAATGCCGGCACTGTCCATAAATGAGAGCCCCCCCAGGTTCAAGATCAGCCGCTGCAAGCCCTTGTCCTGCAGCGCCTCGTCTGCTGCAGCCCTCACCTGTTCCGCCTGGTGATGATCGAGTTCACCGCGCAGGCGCATGATCAGGCAATCATCGCAAATCAATTTTTCAATTTCCATGGAAACCTCCTGAGCGTAAGAAAAATTTCCTTGGAAATTAATTCTGCGCTTCTCAATTTTTCCCTGCAAGTAAGTGAAAAATTTTCGACACCGAGGAAGCAGAACTAGCCAGGTTTGGTGGAGAGCTGCTGCAAACTATACGAGTGATCCTTAAGCGACACTTTCGAAGGTTTATGCCTTGGTCAAGAGTATTCCCCATGCCTCTTCATGCTTTGGGGTATGTTTAGCGCAATGAGATAGCTTTATCTCCCTTTATTGAAGCAGTCGATTCGGTGAACACGTTATATCAGCTTGATGAAAAGGGTGCCGTTTCCAGTCCCCTCTCCCCCCGCCGGGGGGAGAGGGTCAGGGTGAGGGGGGCTAAGTCTGGGAAAAAAAATGTCCTAGCGGCCGAATTGCAACCAGCGATCCAGCAGGCGGAGAAACAAAGCCGGCTGCGAAGCCCGCGCCACAGCTTCGGCGGCGATCAGATCCACTGCCGCCTCCTTGTTTTCACTGAATTTGGCCACCAGCTCCCCCAGCTTTTGCCCTTTTCGAAGCGGCGGGGAGCAGGGCGCGAGCTTCATTTCGAGCTCAAAATCCTCTTCCGCACCGCGGGGCAGCAATACAGCCAGCTTTTTGGCCGTGATCGCCGCCACCTGCGACGGCTGCCCCTTATCCACAAAAACTTCGGCCAGCACCTTACCCTTCTCCACGACCGGAACACTCTTATAGCTGGCAAAGCCATAATCGAGCAGCGCCTCGGCAGCCTCGTAGCGTTCGTCAACCGTGGGGGCGCCCAGCACGATCGCCAGGAAGCGGGTCTGTCCTCGCTGCGCGGTCACGGAGATCCCATTGCCTGCTTCACGCGAATAACCGGTTTTCAGCCCGTCGCAACCCTGATAGGTGCGGACCATGCGATTGGTATTGCTCAGGTAAACTTCACCGGAGCGGATTTTGCCCTGCAAAAAATGCTCGTCCAACCAGATTGTCGCCCACTGGTGAATGCGAGGATATTCCAGCAGCGCCAGGCTCATCAGCATGATGTCGTAGGCGGTGCTGTAATGATCGGGGTCATGCAGGCCGTGCGGGTTGCAAAAGTGGCTGCCGGTCATTCCCAGCTCGCGCGCTTTTGCATTCATCATCTCCACAAAGCCCTCCACCGAGCCGCCCACATGCTCGGCCACCGCCACGGCCGCATCGTTGGCCGAACCGACCGCCATCCCGATTAGCAGGTTTTCTAAAGTGACCACATCGCCTTCGCTTAAGAAAAGTTCTGAACCGCCCATGGCGGCAGCCCGGGCGCTGATCAAGACCTCGTCCTGCAGGGAGACCTGGTTTTGCTCCAGTTTTTCGAGGGCCAATAGCAGGCTCATGATTTTAGTGAGGCTGGCCGGGTAGAGTTGTTCCCGGCTGTTCATCTCCCAGATGATCTCGCCGCTGTGCACTTCCATTAGCAGGGCGGCATCGGCATCAAAGTCAAACTCCGGCTCCTGGGCGAACCCCACAGCAAAACCGCCGTGAATGAAGGCGCAGCATAATAGCAGAGTCAAACCCAGACGTAACAGCTTCACCAGTATCCACGCCCCTTTGACTTTTTTGCTATTTTCTCCAACCGGACAAAAAAAATACAATATGGATGGATTGCCGTTAACCGGGCATCCGTACATAGTTGGGGACGGANNTCCCCCTTCAAAATATTGTCCCATACTCTCGCGGACGAACCATCGTTTTCTGTACCGTCCTCCTCTTAACCTAAACCACGCTCAACAAAATCCGAAGGGGATCTAGGCTTGCCGCGCACTCCGCCCCCGGTAAATCGCGATTGAAACGGCATTGAGCAACACGGTAACCAGCAGCAGGATGGCCGAAACAAGCGCCACCGCGCTGGAAGTATCCATCAGCGCCGACCAGGCTTCCATCCGTACCAGGTAATTCTGATAAAAAATTTGCAGGCACAGCGCCAGGGCGCAGGCGCTGCTGCTGGCCACTGAGAAAACTGCCCAGCCCTTGTGGCCGGCCGGATCGCGCAGCACAAGATTAACAATTGGGAGTATCCAGGCCATCAGTCCAAAGACAAGGCTGCCCAAATTCAACAAAGCAAAAGACATAACTCTCCCCTTCTTAGTAATAAACTTGTAATTTTCATGAGTAGACGGCCATGCCCCGCCAGCGCGGTGCCCTCAGGAGGGAAACCCTTTGATAAAGTTGTCGCTGGGACCGTCCCGCTGACAATTTTCATAGAAAAGCGCTGCCGTGCTCAAAGCCCTTTATACCCAGCCACTGTGCCGCCGTCGCTCCCAGATCGGAGAGGGGGCTGCGGGTCCCAAGGTCAACCGGCGCGGTAAAGCGCGGGCACCAGGCCATGAGCGGCACGTACTCCCGGGTATGATCGGTACCGGGATGGGTGGGGTCACAACCGTGATCGGCGGTAATCAAGAGCAGGTCGTCCGGCGAGGCTGCGGCCATCAACTCACCCAGGCAGGAATCCACATGTTCCAGGGCGGCGGCAAAACCGGCGCTGTCGTTGCGGTGCCCGTAAAGTGAATCGGTATCACCGAACGTAGCCCAGATTAAACCGCTTTGCACCGTCCGCTGCAGCTCTATTAAGTCCCTCCCCACCGCCTCATTATGGCCGCCCGGAAGATGCACGGCAATACCCCGGTGGGCAAAGATATCGGCAACCTTGCCGACCACAGCCGTGGTCTCTCCCGCGGCCGCGACCCGGTCCAGGAGCGTCTCTCCCGGCGGCGCCAGGGAGAAATCGCGGCGCCGGGCCGTCCTTTTAAAGGAGCCGGGCTTGCCGATAAAAGGCCGCGCAATGACCCTGCCCACGGCGTGTTCCCCCTGCAGAATACGGCGGGCGGCCAGGCACCAGCGGTAAAGCTCTTCGGGAGGCACTATCTCTTCGTGAGCCGCGATCTGGAAAACGCTGTCCGCTGAGGTGTAGACAATGGGAGCACCGCTGGCCAGGTGTTCAGCACCCAGGCGCTCGATGATCTCTGTTCCGGAAGCGGCCAGGTTGCCCAGCACCTTGCGCCCGATGGCCTTTTCAAAAGCGGCGATGATTGCGGCGGGAAATCCTTCCGGGTAAAGGGGAAAAGGCTGCTGCAGGATCAGCCCGGCCAGCTCCCAGTGCCCGCTGGTGGTATCCTTTCCCGGCGAGCGGGGGGCCAGGCGGCCGAAATAGGCGGGACCGGGAGTGGCTCCGCTTTGCGGAAACGGCTCCCCCGCCGCGCGCAGGATTTGCGCCAGCCCCAGCCGCAGCAGGTTTGGGATCTTTAAGGTGCCGTGCTTTTGCAGGACATGAACCAGGGTATTCGCCCCGGCATCGCCGTAAGCGGCGGCATCGGGCGTAGCGCCGGCTCCCGCCCCGTCGATGACGATGATCAGCACCCTCCGGGAAGCTGTCCGGGCGCCCGGCTTAAGCTCTGGGGTGTGTCTTGTCATAGACTTCGCGGATCTTTCTCTTGGTGATTTGGGTGTAGATCTGGGTGGTGGAGATATCGGAATGGCCCAGCATCTCCTGCACGGAACGCAAATCGGCCCCGTTCTCGAGCAGGTGAGTGGCAAAGGAGTGCCGCAAGGTATGGGGTGTTATTTCACCGGAAATCTTCGATTTCTGGGCGTATTTTTTTAAGATCTTCCAGAAGCCCTGCCGGGTTAGGCGGCGGCCGTGATGATTGACAAAGAGGGCTTTTTCATCCTTTTTTTTAACCAGTCGGCTGCGGCTATTCTGTATGTAATCCTCGACCACGTTAATGGCCACGGTCCCGATCGGCACAATCCGCTCCTTCATCCCCTTGCCGCGGCAGCGAAGATAACCCACTTCGGGGTTGAAATCGCTGGTGTTGAGGGCGACAAGCTCCGAGACCCTGATCCCGGAGGCGTAAAGCAGCTCCAGCATGGCTTTATCCCGCAAACCGCTTTGATCGTCGGTGCGGGGCTGGCCTAAGAGCCTGTCGACCTCTTTGGTGGTCAGGACGCGGGGCAACTTTTTTTCAAGGCGCGGAGTCTCGAGCTGTTGGGCCGGGTTTTCTTCCAGCAAATTTTCCTGGAGCAAAAAATTATAAAATGAGCGGAGCGAGGCGATATTGCGTGAGATCGTGGAAGGAGCGTGACCGGCCTCCTTGAGGTAATGCAAATAACCTGTGATGATCGCCCTGTCTGCCTTACCCGGTCCCTCAATTTTTTCTTTGCGCAAGTAGGCCAGATACTTGCGTATATCTCTCCGGTATGATTCAAGGGTGTTTTGGGCCAGTCCCTTTTCTACGGAAAGATAATGCGAAAAATCATCCAACCACGAATCCAAGAAAGTTGACCTCTTTTCCCCATAGAAAATGTTGCTATATATTCCACGGCAAACAAGGAAAATCCTTTTTTACGGAAAGCAATTTCGTTTGACTAGTAAAAACTTTCGGCGGAAGCAGCGATCACCGGAATGAGCAGCTTCACAAATACCGGTGAAATGTAGGCTTCTACCAGAATGCCTAAAAACAGGGCCAGGCCCACTAAAAAAATGGTAATAGTATAAGAACCGATCCGCTCGCGTAGCGATATCGGCCGTTTGGTCAGGCGGCTGCGGAAACGGCGCCAGGATAGTGAAAAACCGGTCACTGCCATCACGATGAAAGCCGGTATGATCAGCAGGTTATGCGGTAAAACCGAACCGGCGGCAAATAAAACACCGCGCAAAGCAGCCCGTTCGACTAAAAAACCGACCGTAAAACCGACCGAAAAGCCGCGCACAACGGTTAAAGCAGCAACAAAAGGATAACCATAGATTAGCAAACCGAAAATCCAAATTAAAAACAGGTATTGAAAATTCAGCCGCAGCGACTGGCGGAATGCGGCTCCCGGATCGATCGTTCCCGTAACACGATAATGCTCCAAGTAGGCACTGAAAAACTGGTTTAAAGCCTGGCGCTGGGTTTCATCCAGCCCGCGCACCGCCAGCGCCCCTGCCAGCACACCCAGGGCAAAAAGGGCGGCGATGATACTATATATTCCCCAATTGGTACGGAGATATTCCTTGATCTCCTGCCGGATCTCGTCCAAAATGTTGCCTCCCCCGGGGCTTGGCTTACCATTAATCTCTATGCACCGGGGAAAGGGTTTATGCTGTGATCAGATAGGCCTTCTGCAGCAGCAGCACCGTTTTGGCGTCGATGATCTCGCCGCTTTCGACCAGGCGCATCGCTTCAGCCAGAGGGAGCCGCAGCACCTCGATATGCTCCTCTCCATCAGCTGCAGCGACGGTGCTGCTTAACCCCCGGGTGATAAAAAGGTGAATCTTTTCGTTGCAAAAACCCGGGGAGGGATAAACCCAGCCTGCCTCCTGCCATCTTTCGCCGCAGAGGCCGGTCTCCTCGGCAAGCTCGCGCTTGGCGCAAGACAGCGGCTCCTCGCCCGGCTCCAGCTTTCCGGCGGGGGCCTCCAGCAGGAGCGAGCCGACCGGCTGGCGATACTGGCGCACCAGGACGGCGCAATCGTTTTCATCAAGGGCAAGCACCGCCACTGCGCCGGGATGCTCGACCACTTCGCGAAAAGCGGTTTTCCCGTCCGGCAGGCGCACCCGGTCCTGGCGGACATTGACGATATAACCTCGATACAGGTAGCTCGACGAAAGGGTTTCCTCCGTTAGCTTCTCCATGCCAGCATCTCCTTCAAAAAACTGTTTATCTAAAGGCCAGCCAGACTGATCGCCGGCTCTAGTCATTACTTTTTTTAACCTTTTCCGCAGCCGCCAGCGCCGCCGCCCCGACCGCCTGGAAAAAGAGCGGATCCTGCTTGTAACCGCGGCCCATCGTTTCCGGCGGTGCCAAACCGAAGCGGCCCATGATCTCGCCGACAGGGGGCGCCTTTTTGACCAGCAGGCGGTGCCGGCGGGTGATTCCTGCCTGCCGGAGCTGCTCCAGCAGCGGTTTTAGTTGGGAACGCCGCACCAGCGGTAAAACCAAATCTGCCGGCGATAGCGCCGCCTCCGCTAACGCCGTCAGTGTATGGTGACTGACACCGCAGTGTCTGCTCCGGGAATCGGCTCCGCTGAGCCGGGGAATGACCACCGGCACCCCGCCGAGCACATTGACCCGGTTGACATGCTCGCCGACCTCGATGGCGCTAAAGCCGTAGCGGGTCCCGGTGCCCACATGGCCCGGCCCCATGGCGATAATGATCAGGTCGGCTTTGAGGATTACCCGGCTTGCCACCAGGGCGGAGTAGACATTCACCGCCTCCAAATCGCCCCCGAAGGCATGGCCGCAGGTGACCGTGCCCGAAAGGAGCCCTTTCTCCCGCAGCTCGGCCACCGCCCGGCTGAAGTGGAGCGGCAGGGCCCCTCCGTCGGTCATCAGGTATACCAGGCGGCATGACGGCCGGTAGTGCTTAATCACCGCCGCAGCCGGCGCCAGGGTGCTGTGCAGCCCCCCGATCAGCATCGGCCTCCCTTCCAGCGAGCGAAAAGCGGCCAACTGCTCCTGGTTTCCGGCCGCCTCTTCTTCGCAGGCGAGCACCCTGATCTGCCAGGGGGTATAGCGCAGCTTCATGATATGGCCGCTCCTCCCAAATGGCGGCAGCGGGCGGCTAAAATTGTGGCAGACAAAATCAAAACCCCCGGTGCCCAACCCGAGATGGAGGGCCGTATTATTCAATAAAACCCGATCGCCGGGGTAAGCGGGACCGGTTAAATCGATGTAGTTGACGGCTTTTACACGCTCGCCTTCGCTGATCACCGCAAGCTCGCTGCAAAGCCCCCGCTGCGAGATTATCTCCTGGACCGTGCCGGTTCTTCTGCGGATAATGTTCCCTTTGCCTTCCTTTCCATATTTTTCGCCGTGGAGCTCCGATTTCCTGTTTTACCGTTGCCTTCTTCACTATTTCCCGACCGGCTCTCCCATGCAGCAACCGTGCCAACCGGCGCCCCGGGCATCTTTTCCCCGGAAAACCCCGGGCATCTTTTCCTGGCTAGCCCCCCAGGCCCCCGCCGGGCGGGGGCACCATCAGGAGGAGGAAAATAGTGCCCTTCCTAACCCCCTCTCCCCCCTTTGGGAGGAGAGTTTCCATTGCAGGCCATCCTCGCAGCGGTAAGGCCTCTTCCCAACTGGGGGGCTGAATCTGGCTGCCGTATTTACTGAGCAGTCCTTATGATTCCCCGGGGCGGCCCAGCCAATCGAGGTAGCGCAGCCATCCGCTCTTTTCGATCAAAGTGCTGATGGAGATGTATTCCGAGAGGATATTCACGCCGCCCCAGAAAAGCAGCAGCGCCATCTGGGCCGGAAAACTCAAGTACAACACCGCCGCCGCCCCCAGGGCGGCGCCGAGCAAATTGGCTCCGCTGTCGCCGAGCATGGCGCGGCCGTTTAAATCGAAGGGGGCCGCGGCCAGCGCCGCCGTCAAAAGGGGCAGGAGCAGGCGGGCCGCCTCCGCGGCGCTGCCGGCCAGGAAAATGATCAGCAGTGCCAGCAGGAAAAATAATTTAAGCGCCCGCCCGGGGCGGCGATCCAGCAGATTGATCCCGTTGGTGCTCAGCAGAATTAAAAAGAGCGCCGCCATGCGCCGCGGCAGCGGCAGCGCCAGGGAGCCGGTAAAAAACAGGGCCAGCAAAGTGGCGGTGATCACCTTCAACAGGCCGGCCGATAAACGGCCCTTGAAGAGCTCTTTAAAATGACCCTTAAAGCCGGATACCTGATCGGCGGCCAGGTCATCCCACAAACCGAAGAAGGCGGCTCCGGAGAGCAGCATGGCAAAAGCGGTCAGGCCCGGCGGGCTGCCCCCGCTCCAGGCAATGCCGGCTGCGGCGGCAAGAAAACCGAGCAGCAGGGCCGGTCCGAGCGCCGGGGGAACCGGCAGCCCGCGGTAGTTTGTTTTTACCAGGCTGCGCCCGCTGTAAAAAGCGATCAGGCTTGCGGCCAGGCCGTAGGCGAACGGGGCTAACAGGAGCAGCAGGAGAAACTGGGCTGCGCTCATGCCCTGCACCCCCGCATGAATAAAGAGCGGCGAATCCATAACTCCTGCAAGACGGCCCGCCCCTGGCGGGCGCGGTGCAAAATTGACGCCGCATCTTTGCCGCGCTCGCGATGGCGCATCTCTGTCTCCACTTCGATCACCGCCACTCCTCTGCGCGGCAAATCAAGATTCAAGGCCATTTCCAGGCCAAAGCCGCGGGGCCGGCTGCAAAGCAGCCCCAGCAGATCCCGGTGCAGCACCCTTTGCCCGGAAAGCGGTTCGCGCATCGCAATCCCGGTGGAGCAGTAAACAGCCCAGGCGGCCATCTTTTTGACCAGCCCCAATCCGCCTTTTTGCCTGGAGGGCGGAAAGAGGGCTACGGCCATCGCCTTCTTCCCTGCCGGCAGCGAGGCAATGAGGCGGGCAATTTCAGAGGCAGATTCGCCCAGGTCGGCGTCCAGCAGGGCCAGGTAAGGGAAGCGGGCCAGGCGGGAGCCGGCAAGCACCGCCTCCGCTTTGCCGCGGTTTTGGCCCAGCCGCAACACCCTGGCCCCCGCAAGGACGGCCTCGCGGGCCGTTTGATCTTGCGAGCCATCATCAACAACTACTATTTCTTTTACCTCCGGCACGCGAGCCAGGGCGGTGACGGTCCGGCCGATGATGGCGGCCTCGTTGTATGCCGGAATCAGTGCTGTGATCTCGATCAAGACAAGGTTCCCCCTCCCCGCGATTTAATGGCAGGGCATGTCGTTATTCCAGGGGCGGCATCAACCCGCTCGCCGCGCCATCAAAACCGTAATGACCGCCGGCACCCGAGGCGATCATCTCCAGGAGAGCCAGCTCTCCCCAATAAGTATTGATATTATCGACCAGGTTCCAGGCGATCCCTTCAGCCAGCGGGGGCAGCTTTAGCTCACCCCAGGGAAAGACGGCGATCACCCTCTTCCCTTCCTGCGCAAGGGCTCGCCAGAGCGCCATCATTTCCGGATCCCAGCCGGAGCCTGCGCTGTTTTTTTGCATGAGCAGAATATAACAGGCCGAATCCATGCTTTGTTCGGCCTCTTCGCTGTGCTCAACTGTAAGCTGCGCCGGCTGCCGGAACGCGATCTCAGCACCGGTGTCGCTGAGAATGGCCTGGAGGGCGGCCGCGTCTTCTGCCCGGGGGGCAATCAAGGCCAGCTCCAACCCGGACAGGCGATCTTGATAGCTCCGCCTGATCACCGGCTTAACCCTTTCCCACCTTTCCAGCTCCAGCTCCTTTTCCCTGATCGCTTCCCGAGAGCGCCTTAGCTCCTGCTCCATCAGCTCGATGATCTCCTGTTGATTGGAAACCAGGAAATCTTCGCCGAACGAAATCCCGATTAAAATCCCCAGGGCCAGCGCCAGGAAAATGGCCGCAATGGCGATACAGTATTCACGGTAGTCGTTCACGCCCAAAACCCCTCAAGGCAAAAACTTGAGCCGGAACAGGATTAACTGAAATAAATGCCGCACCAGCGGAGAAAAGGCGCTCAGGGTCAGGAGCGGCATCAGGCCAGCCGCCAGCACAACCGGCAGCAGCGTCGCCGGGGAGCGCGGCGCGTATAGCCGGCTCACTCCCTTGGCATCCACCAGGCGGTCTCCCACTTTAAGCCTCACCAGGAAGGTGCTGGACATGCCCTTTCGCCCTTTCTCCAGGAATTCAAAGACCGAAGAATGGGCGCCAATGGCCACGATTAAGGCTGCTCCCAACTCATAGGCCATGAGCAAGGCGATATCTTCACTGGTCCCCGGGGAGCTGAAGACCCTGTATTGCACTCCCAGCTTCTCCAGCCGCTCCCGGCCGGGGATGCCCCGGCCGTCGCTGTAAGCATGCACCACCACTTCCCGGGCCTGCAGCAAGGCCCGGTCGCTGACACTATCCATATCGCCGACAATCAGGTCCGGCCGGTAGCCGCACTCCAAAAGGGCATCGCCGCCCCCGTCTACGCCTATTAAAAGGGGCTTTTTCTCCCGCAGGTAGCTCCGAATGGAACGCAGATCGTCGCGATAGCCTTTGCCGCGGATGACAACCACAACATCCCGATCCTTGAAGCTGGTGCTTAAAACCGGCATGGGAATCTTCCCGGTGACCAGGCCTCGCTCACGGTAAGCATAATCGAGCGTGTTTTTAATAAAAGCATCCACGATAAAGGGGGTGGAGCGGATCACTTCACGGTAAGCCTGGCGGCAGAGAACATCATCAAAAACTTTTCCACAGGCCACCTTGCGCCTGCCGTAAAAAACAGAGCCGCCGCTCACTGTGACCAGATCGCCTTCCGCAACCAGCTCAAAAAGCTCTCCACTGACCATTTCCACCAGGTGGACCCCCCTTTCCAGCAGCAGATCCACTCCTTCGGGCGGAAAGCGGCCGGTACAAAATGCACGCGTATTCAATACCGCTTTGACGCCGCAGCGCAGCAGGGCTTCGGCGGCGACCCAATCCAAATCTTCATGCTCGATTAAGGCAATATCCCCGTTTCTCAGGCGGCGCGTCAAAAGCTTTGTCTTTTTATCCTTTTTTAGCGGCCCGCGGATGATCGCGGCTTTCTTTAAACCGGCTGCTTTCAAATCCAAAACACCCTTCAATAGTTTGCCCAACCAGCCGGAGATGATATTAAACAATAATGTCCAACTCTTCCGGTTACTCTGCCTGATGGGAAATATTAAGGGTAAATTATGTCAACTTGATTGGCATAAAAAATTCGGGAGAGGGACACGTTAGAAAATGACTTTCAGTTAGCGCCATAAACCCGCGAATCGCAGAAAAGGTTGATGATGCCGATGAAACCAACATTTTTCACCAAGCGAATGCTGTGGGCCGGAGCAGGATTGGCCTTAATTATTCTCATCATCGCCTGGCAAGTGCAGGTCAACGTGGTGGAAAGAATTAATATTCTCGAAGGGCAGTCGCATTATGTTAATTTTAGGCTACCCTTTGTTTATGTGCGCGCCGATCGCAATGATATCGTCCTTTTTAACGGAGAGCAGCCCCCGGTTGAAGCAAGCCGCGTTTCACCCCCCTTTAATCTCGAAGCTTTAAATCTGGGCCAGGTTAACCTGCACTTTTCTCTTTTCGGCCGGATTCCCTTGCGAAATATTACCGTAAACGTCCTGCCGGAGATCACGCTGATCCCCGGCGGTCATTCCATCGGCATTAAGCTGTACTCCGAAGGGGTTACCGTGGTCGGCTACTATTTTTTCGAAAGCGGAGGGAAAAGCTTTTCTCCGGCCCGGGAGGCCGGAATCAAGATCGGCGATACCATTCTTGCCATAAACGGCCAGCCCGTTAAAGATGTAAACCGGGCGGCGCAAATCCTGGAAAGAGCGGGCGCAAAAAGGATAATCCTATCGATCAACCGCGAAGGTGAAGAGATGGAGCTTTCCCTGGAGCCCGCTTATTCCGCGGCCGACGAGGGCTATCGCATCGGCCTCTATATCCGCGACTCCGCCGCCGGGGTGGGCACTTTAAGTTTTTACAATCCCCGCACCGGCAGTTACGGCGCCCTGGGACACATAGTCCTTGATGCCGACACGAACAAGCCGGTAAATTTAAGCAATGGGACCATCGTTAAGGCCAGGATCATAGATGTTAAAACCGCCCGGCGCGGCCAACCGGGAGAAAAAACCGGTATTTTTATGGAACACGACAATTTTTCCGGAAACATCGAAAAAAATACCTCCTGCGGTATCTTTGGCAGGCTGCATCATTTTCCATATACCGATTCCCCCTACCCAAACCCCATTCCCCTGGCCCTGGCTGCACTGGTAGAGCCCGGCCCTGCGGAAATACTGACCGTAATTGAAGATGATACGATCAAAAGCTTTTATGTAGAAATCGAAAAGGTCATCTACCAGGACAAACCTTCGGATAAAGGCCTGGTGATCCGCATCACCGACGAAGAGCTGATTAAAAAAACCGGGGGAATAATCCAGGGAATGAGCGGCAGCCCGATTATTCAAAACGGGCGCCTGGTCGGCGCCGTAACCCATGTCTTTGTCAACGATCCGACACGCGGCTACGGTATTTTCATGGAATGGATGTACCAGGAAGCGGAAAGTTTAATAAATAATTAAATTTTTATTTTTAATAGCAGGAATAATAAACCATATGTCGAATTTTTTTTATAAAGCGTAAAAATCTTAAGTATTAGGGGGTTTTAACCTTGTTAAAAGTCCTTATTGCCGATGACAATAGAGAATTCAACGAACTACTGACCACATATTTAAGTATGGAGCCGGATTTCGAGATTATTGGCAGTGCCTATAATGGCAAAGAAGCGCTCGAAATGATCAAACAAGAGGTTCCCGATGTACTATTACTGGACATCATTATGCCTCATCTGGATGGCATCGGGGTCCTGGAAGCGCTCGCGGAAATGGATCTGGACCCGCGGCCGCATGTGATTATGCTCACCGCCTTCGGTCACGAAAACATTACCCGCCAGGCCGTTGAACTGGGGGCATCCTATTATATCCTCAAGCCGTTCAACATGGAAACTCTGGCCGGCCGGATCCGCCAGCTCAAGGGGAGCGTCGCGCCGGTGCCGCCCGCCGTCAGCTCCGTCGCAACAACCGGGAAAAAAGGCTACCGCAAAATTCCTCTTGAGGAAGAGGTCACCGAGATTTTGCACCAGATCGGAATCCCGGCCCATATCAAAGGTTACCTCTATTTGCGTGAAGCGATCATCATGGTCGTCGAAAATATTGACCTCCTCGGCTCGGTAACCAAGATCCTCTATCCCAGTATTGCGGAGCGCTTCTCCACCACGCCGAGCAGGGTCGAACGGGCGGTGCGCCACGCCATTGAAGTAGCCTGGTCGCGCAATAATGTCGATATTATCAAGAAATTCTTCGGTTATACCATCAAAACGGAAAAAGGCAAGCCGACCAATTCCGAATTTATTGCCATGATGGCCGACCGGCTGCGCCTGAGCAACAAAGCCCAAACCTCCGCACTCTAAGATTGCGAGGTGCCGGGCCTTGACATTGTGACATTAAATAGAAATAAATACCATGGAAGACATTCTTTGTTTCTTAATGTCACAATGTCAAGGCCCGGCACCTCGTTATTTTTGCTTGAATTTACGGGCGCGCTCGAGGAGGCTGTCCACGTGCTGCAGGCCGATATCGTCGATGGCGGCGCCGTCAAGCATGCGGGCCAGTTCGGCGCGCCGTTCTTCTTCCGGCAGCATGACGCCGCGCGTGAGGGTCCGCTCTCCCGCTTGTTCTTTGTAGAGCAGGATATGGTTATCGGCCATGGCGGCGATTTGCGGGCTGTGCGTGACACAGATGACCTGGTGATGCCGCGCCACCAGGGCCAGCTTTTCCGCCACCGCCTGGATCGTAGCCCCGCCAATGCCGGCATCCACCTCGTCGAAGATCAACGTGGGGATCCGGTCCTCGCTGGCCAGGATCGTTTTTAGCGCCAGCATGACCCGGGACATTTCGCCGCCGGAGATGATCTTGGCCAGGGGTTTGACCTCTTCACCGGGGTTGGCGGAGAAGAGGAATTCCACCTGGTCCATGCCGCGGGGCGAGAAAGATTGCCGCTCGCGAATATCGATGCTGAAGCGGGCGCTGGGCAGGGCCAGTTCCTTTAAGGCAGATTCAACCATTTTCTCCAGGCCGGCGGCAAGCTCCCGGCGCATTTTCCTCAGCTCCAGGGAGGCCGCCGTGAGCTCATCTTCCACCCCGCGCAGCTCTTCTTCCAACTGCCGGGCCAGGGTTTCGCTATTTTTTAGCCTTTCCAGCTCCGCCTCTGTTTCAGCCGCAAATTGCAGCACCTCTTCCACTGTCTTGCCGTATTTCCGCTTTAAAGCGCGGATCTGGTTCAGCCGTTCCTGGATGGCAACCAGCTCCGCGGGATCAAAATCGATCTTCGACTGGTAGTCGCGCAGTTCCAGCGACAGCTCCTCGATCTGGGCGGCGGCACTTTCCAGCAACGCCACCAGGGGGGCCAGGGCGGCATCGATGGCTGCGGCTTCGCTTAAAGCGCCGCGGATATCGGACAAGATATCGTAGGCAGCCTTAACCCCGCTGCTGTCCGCACCGCCGTAAATTTCGCTGTACGCTCTGGCCACAATGGCGCGCAGCTTTTCGGCATGGGCGAGAATTTTTTCCCTGCTGTCCAGCTCTTCTTCCTCGCCGGGTTTAAGCTGTGCCCGGCTAATTTCCTGTAGCTGGTAGGAGAGAATATCCATGCGCCTCTCGCGGGCTGCGCTGTCTGAACCGAGGGCTTCCAGATCGCCCTTGAGCTGCTGCCGCTTTTGATAGAGGGAGGCCACCCTGGTGAGGGCGCCGGCCAGCGCAGTTCCGCCGAAGGAATCGAGCAAATCGAGATGGGCCTCGGGACGCAGCAGCGACTGGTGCTGGTGCTGGCCGTGCAAATCGATCAGATCCCGGCCCAGTTCTTTCAGGAAAGAGAGAGGCACCGTCCTCCCCTGGACCCGCCCAACGCTGCGCCCGCTCCGGGAGAGCTCCCGGGAGACGATCAGCTCTTCATCCACCTCGAGACCGGCCTCCGCGAGGAGAGAGTGCAGCGGCGAATCGCTCCCCGGCAGCGGTGTAAAGATGCCCTCCACCAGGGCCGTATCCGCACCGCGGCGCACCTGTTCCGCCGTAGCCCGCTCACCGAGCAGCAGATTGATGGCGCCGATCACGATCGATTTTCCAGCCCCCGTTTCCCCGCTGAGCACGTTTAAGCCCTGCGTCAGGGAAAGGTTAAGCTCCTCGATCAAAGCGTAATTGGAAACACGCAGCTCTCGCAGCATCTTCTTCCCTCCGCTTCCCCACCAGATTTTTCAAAATAGACGATAACAAATCCAGGCCGGGCGAAGGTTTCGCCGTGCTTTGATCAGCCTTTCAGCTTTTGGCGCAGCAGCCGGTAGAAAGAAGTATCGGCAAATTGGACCAGCTTTACTCTCTGCGCGGCGCGCCTGACCGTGATGGTATCCTTGTCCTCCAGGGTGAGGCCGACCTGTCCATCGGCCGTCAGCACCGCCTGCGACTGCCGGGAATGCACATTTAATTGCACCGATTCGGATCCGGTGATAATCACCGCCCGGTTGTAAAGGCTGTGCGGGCAGATGGGGATAATAATCAGCAGCTCCAGGACGGGGTTGATGATGGGCCCTCCGGCCGAAAGGGAATAGCCGGTTGAACCGGTCGGGGAGGCCACCACGATCCCGTCGCCGGTGTAGCTCTCCAAAAATTCATGGTTTATATACGTATCGAGCTTAATGATCCGCGAAAAGGGCCCCCGCGAGATCACGATATCATTCAACGCCAGATGGCGTGCCTGCTCCTTCCCGCCGCGGCACACGATCGCCTCCAGCATCATCCGCTCCCGGTACTCGTACTGGCCTGAAAGCAGATACTGCAGGTAGCGGTCCATTTGCTCCACTTCGATTTCCGCCAGAAAACCTTTATGCCCGACGTTAATGCCCAGGATAGGGATCTCCCAATGGGCCAGGTCGCGGGCGGCACGCAGGATGGTGCCGTCTCCCCCCACCACAATAATCAGATCGATTAAATCCGGCCAGGCGGCCAGTTCACTGGCCAGCGAAGTGCCGGCCGGAAAATTGGTCTGTTTTCGGTCCGCCGTGTAGAGGGCAATATTTCGCCCCCGGAAAAAGGCATGGATCTGTTCCACCACCAGTGCCGTATTTTCTTTTTCCCAATTGGGGATCAGGCCGATCCCTTTGATCATAGAAATCCTCCTTCGAACAGGTAACGGAATAAGAGCACCAATGCTACGATGATGATTAAAATCAGCCCGAGCCGCATCAACAGGTAATTGCGGGCGCTGCTTCCCGCGCCCTCTTCAAAGGCAAACTTAAGTTCCATTAGCTCATCCTTTTCCTCTTCGTAGAGAAAAAAGCCGTGCGGCTGGTAAACCAGTTGATCCAGAAGCAGGGCTTCGCGCCCCGCTGCCCTAGCGGCGGATGAAGCACCATCTCCTTTGATCACGCGCACCAGGTAGCTCTTTCCGCCCCTGGTCACGGTGAAGTTCCCTTCCCAGGTGAAGCCCTTCTCCTTCTGGTCGCAGATGACTTTAACCGGCACGGTGGGGTGAATTTCCTCCAGTTTATAACCCTGGAGCTGCAGTTTCCGCCAGGCCTTGAGTTCGCGCCGGGTGAGCTGATTGCCCGGCCGCCGGCTCCGGCGCTGCTTCGGTTTGCGCCGCTGCTTAAGATAATAGATTAGAAAAGCGCTGCAAAGCAGTAACAGCAGGATGTAATCAAGAGGCCGCACAACATTCCCTCCGGGGAAAGGCAGTAGCGGGTCTCAAGCCGTCGCAAGTCCTGGGAGCCGCTTTATTTATTCCCGGGATCCCGGGCTTTGCGCCGGTGTGCCCGCGCCACAACCGCATCGACAAGGGCTTCCAGATTTTCCGGGCAGGCGCAGGCGGCGTCGCCGGCCCGGCCGCCAGCCCGGCCGTAAAGAAAAAACTCCAGATTGCCCTGGGGCCCCGGCCAGCGCGAATCGGTTAAACCAGCGCAGCAGTAACCGCTTTCGCAGGCCGCGCGAATTGCTTCCAGCAGCACGGCCCGGTGCAGCCCGGGATCGCGGATTACCCCGCGCCCCCGGTCCGCCTCTGCGCGCCCCGCCTCAAACTGCGGCTTGACCAGGGCTAAAACTGCCGGCACCCCCGCCGCGTACAGCACCGGCAGGACCAGCTTCAGCGAAATAAAAGAAACATCCACCGTGGCGAGCTGGGGGACTTCCGGGAGATGCTCGCGCTTTAAGTGCCGCACGTTGAAGCGCTCCAGCACCGTGACCCGGGGGTCATTGCGCAGGCGCCAGTGAAGCTGGCCGTAGCCCACATCGAGGGCGTAAACCCGCTTCGCTCCCCTGGCCAGCAGGCAATCGGTGAAACCGCCGGTGGAGGCGCCGACGTCGAGCACAACCAGACCTTCGATCTCAATTTTTAAGTCTGCCAGCGCGCCTTCCAGCTTCAGCCCGCCCCGGCTCACATAGGGGTTTTGAGGTTCCAGCAGGGTCACGGACGCCTCCGGGGAAATTAAGGTCCCCGGTTTGTCGCAGACCCGGCCGTCCACCAGGACCCGCCCGGCCATGATCTCCGCCTGTGCCCGGCTGCGGGTCAGGCCAGGGTTTCTTTCCAGCAGCAGCAGATCGAGGCGCCGGGATGAGCCCTCTTTTTTCACAACGCCCCTCTGGCCTCCTTTTTCCCGGCTTTCCCGGTAAATGCGAGGACTGCATCATAAATGCCCGCCGCATCGAGGCCATAGCGCGAGAGCAAGGCCGCCCGCGGGCCCTGCTCCACGTAACGATCGTCAATACCGAGCTGTTTAATGGGCATATAAAGCCCGTTACGGGTGAGCAAAGCCGACACGGCACTGCCAAAACCGCCGCTTAAAACATTTTCCTCCACCGTGATCACCCGCCCGCAGCGCCGGGCCCAGTACACGATCAGCTCCCGGTCAAGGGGCTTGATAAAACGGGCATTGATCACGCAGGCCCGCACGCCGTCCCGGCCTAGCCTTTCCGCCGCCGCCAGGGCGGCGTTGACTACCGTGCCCGCGCCAATGATCAGCAGGTCTTCTCCTTCGCGCAAGAGCTCCCCTTTCCCCCACGGAAGGAGATGGGGCTCCGCCAGTTCCACGCCCTCGCCGTGAGCCCGCGGGTAACGGAGCGCCGCCGGTCCGGGGGCGCCGTACACGGCCGTGTAGAGCATATGCTGCAGCTCGTCTTCATTCCGGGGCGCCATTAAGCCCAGGTTGGGAATGCTGCTCAAGAAGGATATATCAAAGAGGCCCTGGTGAGTTTCGCCGTCTTCACCGACAATGCCGGCCCGGTCCACGGCGAAGACAACGGGAAGATTCTGCAGGCAGACGTCATGGACAATTTGGTCATAGGCGCGCTGCAAAAATGTGCTGTAGATGGCCACAACCGGCTTTAAGCCGCCGGCGGCCATGGCTGCGGCCATGGTCACCCCGTGCTGTTCGGCGATCCCCACATCGTAGAAGCGGTCCGGAAAAGCCTCGGCAAATTTTTTCAAACCGGTGCCGCTGGCCATCGCCGCAGTGATCGCCACAATCTTCTCGTTTTCACCGCCCAGGCGCAACATGGTGCGGCCGAATACCTGGGTGTATGTAGGCTTTTTCCCCGGGCTGTGAGGCACGCCGTTCGTCAAGTCAAACGGCCCGATGCCGTGGAAACGCTCTGGAGCCGCCTCGGCAAAGCGGTAGCCTTTTCCTTTTTCCGTCACCACGTGCACCAGGGTCGGCCCCTTCATCCGGGCCGCCTGCCGGAAAATCCTTTGCATCGCCACGATATTGTGGCCGTCCACGGGACCAAAATAGGTGAGGCCCAGCTCCTCAAAAATCATCCCCGGCGCGACCAGGTATTTCAAGCCGCCCTTGATCCGCTCGGCCGAATCAACCATTTTATCGCCCAAGACGGGAATCCGCTTGACCAACTGTTCGACCCCGGCCTTAAAGCGCGAGTACTTCGGATCGGAGCGGATCCGGCCCAGGTATTCAGCCATGCCGCCCACGTTTGAACCGATCGACATCTTGTTGTCATTGAGGACCACCATCAGGTCAGCCTTGATATCGCCGGCATGGTTCAACGCTTCGTAAGCCATCCCGCCGGTAAAAGCGCCGTCGCCGATGACGGCGATCACCTTGTAGTCTTCGCCGCAGGCGTCGCGAGCCTTGGCCAGCCCCAAAGCGGCGGAAATGGAGGTGCTGCTGTGACCGGTGCCGAAGGGATCGTGTTCACTTTCGGAGGGTTTAGGGAAGCCGCTTAAACCGCCGTGTTGGCGCAAAGTCGGGAAGCGGTCCCATCGTCCGGTCAGCAGTTTGTGGGTGTAGCTCTGGTGGCCCACATCCCAGATAATGCGGTCGCGAGGGCTGTTAAAGGTGCTGTGCAGGGCGATGGTTAACTCCACCACCCCCAGGTTGGCCGCCAGGTGCCCTCCGTTATCGGCTACGGTGCGGATTAAGTAATGGCGGATTTTGGTCGCGAGGTCGTACAACTGCTCTTTAGTCATGTTCTTCAATGCATCGGGCAGGTTCATCCTGCTGATGAAGTCTTCATCCACTGCTCTATCACCTCGCACTAACGGCGTTTCTTCGGGGCCAACCAAAAAAACGCTTTTTCCAGACGGTTTAAAATCTTGCCGACAAGCAAAATTACTTCTGTGGAATGACTGATCGCCAGCGTCTTCCCCCAGGCCTTGCCGCCTACCGTAATGGCGGCCACCAGGGCGGTGAAAATTATGCCCGCGTAGAGCTCCGCCTGTCTGTACGGCCAAGCGGTAATGAGGCGCATAACAATAATGGCGGCAAGAGTGCCGCTGACAATGCCGCTGATATCACCAACCACGTCGTTGCAAAAATTGGCAACCTGGTCGGCATGCTGAACCAGGTAGACGCCGCGCCGCGCTCCGTCCACTTTCCGCGCCGCCTTGGCATTGAGGGGCGCCGGATCGGCAGCGGCGGCGGCCGTGCCGATCATGTCAAAAACGATCCCCAGTAAAATGACCATGGCCAGGATCAAAAATGAAACAGCCAGAGAATAGATGGCGCTCAGGATAATCCGGGCAATGAAACCGAGCACAATGGCCAGGATAAAAGTCCACACCGTAATCAGCGGAACCCAGTGGTTTCCCCGGCGGTTTCGCTTTTGCTTCTTCATTTATCATTGGCTTCCCATCAATTGCTCAGTAAAAACAAACATAAGTGGCAGTATGCCAGGTAGACTTTGCGGCTTAGGTCCAGCAGGTTTTCCCGAATAATCACCTTTCGTTACCGAAAAGGCAGTTCCCTTTTAAGATTATTCCTGCCGTGTCGCCACCGGCAGAACTGGATTACCACTGAGCTCGCACTTTAATCCCTGGCATACCTCTCTTAAGCGAGAGCAGTCTAGGAGATTTCCTCACTGACGCCTCTCCGTCCCCTAGCCTCTTTTGCAGAAGGGGTTTAAGGGTATGGTCATGTCGTCCATCCCCTCCGCCGCTTCCACTCAAGGCAGGCTACACTGTACACAGCTTCGAGCCGCATACAGGTTCTTCCCAAGCAGTAGTCATTTGTTTGTTAAACAATCCACCACCGACATTGGGTCTCCACGAAAGCAGGGTCAACGCCTACATGCCTTTGTAGATCGCCCCGTCTTTCTTAACTCCCAGCACCAGCTCCCAACTGGGCGTCGGCAGC
>LSQX01228236.1_pt1 | contig 32286 bp, 28 predicted proteins | sample 654561 | NCBI WGS metagenome assembly LSQX01 (sample SAMN04489861, study PRJNA283612) | anaerobic digester metagenome | isolation source: 4 biogas reactors fed with cattle manure at either 37C or 55C with and... | place: Denmark: Kongens Lyngby | collected 2014 | reverse complement strand
ATAAGCAAACTTGATATAAACTTTGCAAAAACTTTCGGATATACGATAAAACTTCTTGCTATATACCGCGTATTCAACGGCGGAGTTGACATTAGAGTGCATCCTACATTGGTTTCCGATTCGCATTTATTGTCAGCGGTAAGCAATGAAATGAATGCCATATTCGTAACCGGTGATTTTGTGGGTAATACGGTATTTTATGGACCCGGTGCGGGCGAACGTCCGACTGCAAGTGCTATCGTCGGTGATATTGTCGATCTATCAAGGGATTTGCTGCTAAAGGAAGGTCAGAAATACTGCAATCGCACAATCAATCCAACGGCAGATGTAAAAATTATACCGATAGAAGAGGTAACAAACCGGTTCTATCTCCGTTTCTTTACGCTTGACAAACCTGGCGTGCTGGCGAAAATATCGGGTATTCTTGCAGATTACAAGATATCGATATCGTCAATGGTTCAGCTTGAAACGCATGAAAGAGATAATTATGTGCCTATTGTTCTTCTTACGCATGAGGCATCGGAAAAGTACATGGAACAGGCCTTGCAAAAAATCATGCAATTTGAATTCGTTAAAGAGAATTTTTTACGCTTAAGGATTTTTTAATTCCGTATCAGCTGAATTCATATTATTATCTAAGTTTTTTGGTATTGAATTTAATATGATAGAAAAAATGCTGCCTTCTCCCTGCTTGCTTTTAACTTTTATTTTTCCGCCGTGCCGCAGCACTATAATTTTTGCAATGGAAAGGCCAAGGCCGTGACCCCCTTTATTTCTGTCGCGGGATTCATCAGCCCTGTAAAACCTGTCAAAAACGTTGTTAAGATCTTTGGCGGATATACCGCATCCACTATCTTTTACAGACAACACCGCGGTATTATTACTGTTTTTTAGGCCGATTTCAATAGTTCCGCCGGGCTGCGTATATTTTTGCGCATTGTCAACAAAAATCCGCATTGCCTGTTTTATACGGTTTCTGTCTCCATTCATATGGATATCCTGGTCAATCGAACACTCAATTATATGGTTCTGATCAACCATTCGCGTTTCCTTTACCAATTCATCCATCATTTCGCTTAACGAGAATTCTTCCATTGTAAGATTCAATGTATCTTTATCATTTCTGGCAATAAACAACAGTTTGTCGACCAATTCTTTCATGTTTTCAGATTCATTTCGTATTGCCTCTATTGATTCCGCCAGAACTTCCGAGTCTTCCTTTCCCCATCTTTCAAGCATACGCGCATATCCCTGAATCACAGATATAGGAGTCCTGAGCTCATGTGATGCGTCGGAAACAAATTGATTTTGCTTATTATAAGCGTTCTCAATTCTGTCCATCATTTCATTAAATGTAATAACAAGATCCTTTAGCTCGTCCTTTGCGTTAGTGACATTAAGCCTTAGGTTAAGGTTCTGTGCTTTTATTTCCCTTGTCATCCTTGTCATTTCAGCAATAGGGTACAGAGTGTTCCTCGTCATCGATTTTCCCCTGAAAAAAATAGTCAGCAAAACCATAACTCCAAGGATAACGGCAACTGCGAATAAAACAGCCATCTCAAGCAGTACGGGTGTTATATCCTTGAATATGTTAGCAAGGTAAAGCCCATCCGGACGGTTCAAATGTGTTCTTATCATCATATAAATAAGACCGTCTTTACTGTAAAACCACACAGGAATCGCATCGTGGGGCTTAGTATAATTCCCGTAAGTATTTAAAAGTTCCTCTCCGTCAACACCGGATATATCCAACTCCGTATCATGCTGAATAACTATATCATAAATAGATTCCGAAAGCTTATCCGTCGTACTCAGATCGTCAACTATATGAATAACGTCCCTGGCAATAATAACAGAATTGAAAATGCAGTATACAATCAGAATAAGTATAAGACATGACAGGAAAGAATCAACCATCATCCTCGTATATGCACCAGATAGACGACGTCCCATTGAAGATGTACGAGCATTTTTGGTTTTTTCAGGTCTTCGCTGTACTTTGCTGTCTTTTCTAACCTCTTGTGAGTTTTTAAACTTGTTCCTGTTTTTTTCGTACATGAAAACCGTCTTTATTCTTGCCGGTTTATGCTTATTCCTTGTCTTCAAAAATATATCCCACTCCACGAATAGTCTTAATGTATGACAGGTTGTATTTTTGATCAATCTTTGCCCTTAAATACCGGATATAAACATCTGTAACATTGGTGTCGCCATAATAGTCATATCCCCAGACCTTTTCAATCAGCTTTTCACGCGTAAGCACTATTCCATTGTTTTCCATCATATATACAAGCAGGTCATATTCCTTTTTCGATAACGGTATCTCTTCCTCTTTAAACATAACCTTATGGGCGGTTTTATTAACCGACAGATCCCCTGCTCTAAGTATTTCATCTTCAGCTTTTCTTGCTGTGTTTTGTTTCCTTTTAAGAGCAACCCGGATTCTTGCAAGCAATTCCTCTATAGCGAACGGTTTTGTTACATAATCATCCGCACCGCTGTCAAGCCCCATAACTTTATCTGACACGTCATCTTTTGCGGTCAGCATAATAACAGGCAGATCGGTGCTTTTTCGTATACGGCGCAATACTTCAATACCGCTTAACATCGGCAGCATTAGGTCAAGTATTACAAGATCGACATCTCCCTTTAAAGCTTTTTCCAACCCGTCACGTCCATCATACGCAAGCTCTACAATGTATCCTTCGTGCTTAAGCTCCAATTCCAGGAAACGCGCTATCTTGCTTTCGTCTTCAACTACAAGTATTTTTTCAGCCATTCGACCTCACTCCAGTAATTATTGGAATTTTGTGTTTTTCATATTAAGTTAAGCCTCCGTATAAAATTTTTCGTAATTGACTTAACTGCCTTTTTCTGCCGCATATTTATTATATCATGAATTTCTAAAATCGTATGATTTTCACTTGGTGAAATCAAGGGCAGCCGGCATCGGCTTTTTAAAGCGTGAAATCCTCCTTTGTTTACTGCAGGAGGATTTGCAGGCGATTACATACCACTTGGCATATGAATAACATTCATGTGTTTTGTTTGTCATAATAAAACAAAGGCTTACTCAATGGTCAGATGATTATAATCATCATTGTCTTCTTCACTCACAACACTCTCGTCACTGCACCCGTTATGATGCTCGCAGTGGTTATTTCCTTTAAACTTACCAGCCATATCATGCATCATCGAAGTAAGATCTATCTCTTCACCTTTTTGTTTCCTGATGCTTATTTTATAGCCAAGAACCATAAGAAGAAGCAAAATCGGAATAGTAACCGGAGGTATTATAATAATGAGAAGAATCATAATATTAACGGGTAAATTTATTAAAATACCGTTTCTATCCTCAATTACCACATTATTTTCAAAACCTTTCTGGATCATCTCCCAAATACTTTTAAAGAAATCCCCGCTCTGCTTCTTCCATGATTTATCGTCATAACCGAAGCTTCTTTTGCCTTTGCTTTTTTCAAACTCAACAATTGCGTCCAAAACATTGCCGTTATGCTTTTCAAGCAAAACCTTTGCTTCTTCATAACTGCAGTTGGTCCTTTTTCTTAATTGATCTACCTGTTCCAATGTAATCATGATTGCACCTCCGAATATTTTTCAATCATTTAACTTTACACTGGCATTGTACATATCAAATATTAATCCTCCGTTTTAAAACAATTAGAGTTTGATTAGAATTTGATTTCAATTTATGTATAATCAGCCGTGCATTTGAATCTCACAAAGTCTTTTGTATATCCCGCCGGTTTTCATTAATTCGTCATGCGTTCCAATCTCTGCAATTTTCCCCTCATCGAGTACGATTATATTATCCGCTTTGCGTATTGAAGAAAGGCGATGAGCAATCATTATTGTAGTTCGGTTTTGAATAACACTGTCTATTGCCTTATGAATAAGTTTCTCTGTTTTCATATCAACAGAAGCTGTGGCTTCGTCAAGGATTAATATGGGAGTATCTCTTAAGACAGCCCGTGCAATGGAAAGCCGCTGTTTCTGTCCGCCTGATAATTTTATTCCTCTTTCGCCGATTACGGTATCATAACCGTCCTCCATTTCACAAATAAATTCATGCGCATTTGCAATTTTTGCAGCTTTTACTATATCATCCATCCCGGCGTTTTTTACACCATATGAAATATTTTCAGCTACCGTGCCATTAAAAAGGAATACGTCCTGCAGTACTATACTAATATTCTCGCGCAGTGAAGATAAAGTTATATCCTTTATATCAATACCGTCGAACATGATCTTCCCATCATCGGGATCATAAAACCGTGCCAATAAGCTAATCAGCGTTGTTTTGCCGACGCCTGTCGGTCCTACAATCGCCACCAGTTCTCCCGGTTTAATCGAAAGGCTTATATCCTTTAATACATCATGATGCGATATGTAATTGAAAGAGACATTCTCCAAGTCTATTCTTCCTGAAAGCCTTCCGACATTTATAGCACCGCTTTTTTCCTTTACATCGGGTTCGGTATCAAGAACCTCAAACACTCGTGACGCACCGGCCAACGCGTTCTGCAGATCTTCATTTACCCTTCCAAGGGTACTTATTGGCTGATAAAACATGTTTAGAAGCAGAATAAAGGCTATTATATCAGGAAGAGGAACTCTGTTTAATGAAGCAAGATATCCGCCAAACCCTATTACAAGAACCGTTCCCATATGATTGAAAAACTCAATCGTTGGGTGGTATATCGCGCTTAATCTTAATGCTCTTAAAACCTGATTTACATGGGCTTTTGACGATTTCCATATCCGGCATTTTTCTCTTTCATGCTGGTTAAAAGCCTGAATTTCTTTTATTCCGGACAGGTTGTCGTGAAGCGTCGCATTAAATTCGGCCAGCCTTTGCTGTGATGTCCTGAACTGGGGCTGGATTTTTTTTGCAAATACTGTAATAGCAAATATTAAAAAAGGTACCGTTACCAGGCTTAACAGGGCAAGCACGACATTAATCGAGAAAAGCAGCACAGTTACACCCAAAAGAATAAGAACGTTAACAATTAAATCGGGAACTGCATGGGCTATCAGAAGTTCAATCAGTTGAACATCGTTTGACGCCCTGGACATAATCTGGCCTGTTTGCTTATCATGGTAGTAACGAAGCGATAGCTTCTGAAGATGGTTATATATCCGAACCCTCATATCGGATACAAAATTCCATGCGGCGTAATGTGTTATGTAAGAACGTAAAAAAGTGCATCCCGCTTGCACAAGATATATCACCGCCAAAAATATCGCAAGCCGTAAAGCCTTTTGGCCAAGATCAGGATCCCTGTTCTGAATCAGGCTTGTCAGTTCCCTGACAATCATCGGTGCTGTAAGCTGGCAGCAGGTTAACACAATTATTGCAATCATTCCGATAATCATGTATTTCCAATATTTCTTTGCCATTGCGACAAGTTTAATTACCGTTCTCATTAGTAATCCTCCAACTGTAATTTCTAATCTTTACAATAACTCACACATAAACCGATATACGATATCATCAATATCAGGCAGCCATTCATGTCCGAAATCAGGGTATATAATAACTTCTTTCCTGGAATTAATTTTGTTATAGGCCGCAAACTGCGTTGAAGGCGGACATATCGTATCCATCAGTCCCGTAGCCATTAAAACATCACCTTTAATACGGTTGGTCAGGTTTTGTACGTCAATATATCCAAGCTTTTTAAACACTTCATCTTCTCTTTGATGTGTCGGGTCAAACCTTCTAAAATACTCTACCAATTCAATATACGCGTCTTTTGCCAGATCCATTTCCCATACTCTTTTATAATCACTTAGAAACGGATATACCGGCGCCGCCTTTTTTATTTGTGGGACCAGCGAAGCACACGCAAGAGTTAATCCACCGCCCTGAGAACCGCCCATTGCCCCTATTCTTTCGCCGTCAACGAATGGCATATCTCTAATAACCCTTGCAAGCATGGCAGTATCCAAAAAGATCTGCCTGAAAAGAAGATTGTCCGGCTCCGGGTCGTCAAGACCCCGTATAATATGGCCATGCAATGTATTTCCAAATACTCCTCCCTTGTCCTCGGACAAGCCTCCCTGCCCGCGGCAATCCATTGCCGCAACAACAAAGCCGGATGCGGCATATCCAAGCTTGCTCTGCCAGTCTCCGCTGTTACCGGAGTATCCGTGAAACTGCAGAATTGCAGGATATTTATTTTTTTCTTTCTTTGGTTTTAATAATTTTGCATGGATCCTCGCACCTTTAACACCGGTAAAATAAAGATCAAAACATTCGGCAGCATTGCTTTCAAAACTCGCGGGAATAAGCTCCGCACGCGGGTCGGTGCTGTACATTTCATCCAATGCCCTTTCCCAGTATTGTTCAAAATCCTCAGGCTTCGGGTTTATCCCGTTATACGCTTTTAGTTCATTAAGCGGCATATCAATAATAGGCATAATAAAAACCTCCCCGTTATTTCCTCTTTGAATTATAACCCTGATCGGCCTTTAAAACAATATGCTGTAACAATCCATTTACATTGACATAATGGTTTGATAAAATAAAATGGAATTTTGGGCATAGATTAAGAATTCGCGGGGGGAGAAATGGAAACAAAAAAATACAGGCACAGTAAATTGTTCAATAAGCTGCTTAAAATCACATTCGGAAAGTATTTAACGCTTCGTTTCAAAGTAAAGATATATAACGAGAAAATTGCTAATATCAAACCTCCATATATTGTTATCGGTAATCATATCGGAGCTTGGGATCCTTTTTTAATGTCACTGGGCATTAAGGAACCTATTTACTTTGTAATTTCCGACTCTCATTTCAGACACTTTTGGCTCAGGCAGGTATTAAAGCTTGTCGGCGGAATACCAAAGTCAAAACAAATGGCTGACTCCGGAACCATTCGCGCTATTTTAAGCATAATAAGAAACAACGGTGTCATCGGAGTGTACCCTGAAGGAGCACGAAACTGGGATTTGAAAAATGTACCGGTTTTTTATTCGACTGCGAAATTAATCAAGAACCTCAAAGTGCCTGTCATAAACACACTGATGAAAGGAGCGGGCCTTACAAGGCCAAGATGGGCAAGAAGTTCAAGAACCGGTGTTATAAATATGGAATACAGTGTGCTTTTTACTCCCGAGGACATAAATAGGTTGTCTGTCGATGATATATACCAAAAGATAATTGATGGAATACGCATGAATGAATATGATTGGCAGGAAAAAAACATGGTACCTTTTAAAGGGAAAAACCTTGCAGAGTACCTTGACTTGTTTCTTGTTGTTTGTCCGCGTTGCAAATCCCTGTGTTCCTTACACAGCCACGGAGATTTTTTTACATGCAATAACTGTAATTACACGGTCAGGTATAATGAATACGGTTATTTTGAAACCGAGTACGAACCATTTTTTCTCTCACCCCAAACATGGAGCGATTGGCAGAACACCTATTTATATGATCTGTTCTCAAAAAATGAGTATATGTCGGGACAAATACCTCTATTTTCAGATACGGGCGTGAAGATCTTTACCGGAAAACGTAAAGGAAAATTAAGACAATATAAAAAACTTGGTAAGGTGGAATTGTTTTTTGACAGGCTTATTCTTTCATCCGAAAAGACAAGTACATATACTTTCCCTATTAATGAAATGTCAGGGATGAATATTCAAAACAACAATAAGTTTGAGTTTTATTATAATAGCACCCTTTACCGCTTCAAATTCACAACCCAGCATAAATCAGTTTATAAATACTGGCTCGCGATCAATATCATTAACAAGATAAACTCTAAATTTTCATCAATAAATTACGAAAATAATTAGTCTTCATGATCCCGTTGATTTATACCTCCGCAGTCCAATACGGAAGAAGGTATAGCTTGGTATTATAAACAGCAGGCCGATTATTGGTGTAAACATGTAAAACATGCTCTTTTCCCTGTCCAGCAAATACAGCAGCGGATAATACTGAAAAAGCGCCAGCGGAATTACAAACGTGAGAAACATCAGTATATTTTTCCCATATATAGAAAACGGGTAACGCCCAAATTCCCGGCCCCCGTCCGTAAAGATATTCATAAATTCCAAACCCTCGACCGTGAAAAACGTAAATCCGGCATATACTATAAACAACGCGAAGAATATCAAACTGCCGCATCCAATCATAAATAAAAGTGTTAAAACCTTATCCCAGGTCCATATAACACCGCTGTTCGGAATTGCATAGCAAAATACAAGAATAGCTTGAATTAACCTGCCAAGCCGTGTAAAATCCATCTTTGACGCAAGGACTTGAAAGACTATGTTCCTTGGTCTTACAAGAGCGCGATCAAACTCACCATTGCCGAGCATTTGCGGGAATAAATCGAAACCGCGTCCAAACGTTTCCGCTATTGAAAATGCCATCAATAAGACAGCAAAACATAAAAGAACATGCTCAAAAGTATAATCCTCAACTGCGTTAAACCGCAAAAACATAAAATATAAACCAAGCAACGCTGTAAAAGACATAAAGAATTGACCGAGAATAGTCAGAAAAAAGGACAGTTTATACTGCATCTGGCTTTTTAAGTGCATCGCGAAAAACTTTATATATAACTGCATGATTTAACCTCCCTGCACGATAACTTTTTTAAGCGTCCGGCTCATCATAAGCCGCCCTATAAACAGCAGAACGATAATCCAAAAAATTTGCAAGGCTATACCTGCCAATGCGTCTGTCCCCGCAATATTACCGCTGTAAATTCTAAGCGGCATATTCTGCATTGCTCCAAACGGGAGCAATTCGGCAATAGTGCGAAACGGTTCCGGGAAAAACGGCAGCGGTACGGTCGCTCCGGCGAGAAAATCGGATATAACCGCGGCAATTATCCTCATGCCCATAGGCGATAACGTATAGAATAACGATATATACATCAGCATTGAAAACGCGACGACAACGCAGAGCGCTAAAAACGATGAAAATATAAATAACAAAAGATGGGCCGCGTTAGGCGGCAGAGTCATTCGATACGGTTCCGGCACGAGAAATGCGACAATCAGGATAGGCGAGCATCTTAAAACCGCGCGTGCCAAACGGTTGGCCGCAATCTGGCAAAACCAGCGATTGTATAAGTCAAGCGGACGCACCATTTCGTAAGCTATTGAACCTTCCATAATCAAAGCGGCTATATCATGTTCCCAAAACCACATCATAAACAGCGCGAGAAATGCCTGCTGCATCCATATGTAAGAAACCGTCTGCGAAAATTCCATCGGAAACGCGGCAGGATTTGTGCGGTAAAACGCCGAAAAAGCCGATATTTCCATAAACCCCCACGCAAACTGCGTTGCCAATCCCGCCAATGCCGCAGCGCGATACTGTAAACTGTTTATAAAGCGTATGCGAAACAGTGCATAATATTTTTTCATATATGATACTCCCTGTACAACTCGGCAACCATTTCCTCCGCTGTTATGCCGGACACGGATACATCGGTCAGTTCCGCCCTCGCGGCAAGATGAGTTATTGCATCGGATACCGGTAATATCTCAGGGTCAAGAGTGATTATAATGCGCCCGTTTTTCTTTTCTATAAGAGTCATACCCTCTGAAATTTCGGGCTCAGTTCCGGTATATTCAACGACAAGCGTTTTTCGTCTGGATGAGTGCTTTTTAAGTTCGTCAAGGCTGCCGTCAAGTAATATCCTGCCTTTACCTATCAGCAGTATCCGTTCGGTCAATGCTTCAATGTCATGCATATCGTGGGTTGTCAGAATAACGGTTGTACCATGCTCGCAGTTCAATTTCTTAATAAACTGGCGTACAGCTATTTTGGAAACCGCATCAAGACCGATAGTCGGTTCATCAAGAAATAAAATTTTTGGAGAATGCAGCAGTGACGCGGCAATTTCACAGCGCATACGCTGACCGAGGCTTAAGCTTCGAGCCGGTGTCTTAAGCAGTTCTTCCAAATCAAGAAGCACAGTCAATTCGTCAAGATTATTTTTATAGGTTTTCTTGTCAATTTTATAAATATCACATATCAATTCAAAACTGTCGATAATCGGAACATCCCACCAAAGCTGACTGCGCTGACCGAAAACGACGCCAATTTCCCGGACATGGTCAATGCGCTCGCGCCATGGTATGCGTCCGTTAATTTTACATACGCCGCTGTCAGGCGTTAAGATTCCGCACATAATTTTTATTGTAGTGCTTTTTCCCGCGCCATTTGGACCGATATATCCAACCATTTCACCGTCGTTGATAGAAAAACTGACGTCATTTAAGGCATGGACAAGCTCATATTCACGCGAAATAAAAGCCTTTACGGCACGGCCAAATCCCGCCTGCCGCTTGGCAACGCGGAAAGTTTTATTGATGTTTGAAAGTGTAATCATTTGTCACCCTGTGCAATCTCTTACATTTTTTTGATATGAATAGAACACCACATCATTCCCACTCAATGGTAGCAGGAGGTTTTGAAGTTATATCGTAAACTATTCTGTTAATGTGTTTTACTTCGTTAACAATACGGTTGGAAACCCTTTCCAGTACTTCGTGTGGTATCCTTGCCCAATCGGCTGTCATAAAATCGGTTGTTGTAACCGCCCTTATGGCAAGGGTATAATCATATGTTCTTTCGTCTCCCATAACGCCGACACTTTTCATGTTAGTAAGGACAGTGAAATACTGGTTGATCTTTCGTTCAAGCCCTGCAGCGGCTATTTCGTCGCGCAGTATATAGTCGGTGTCTCTTAGGATCTCAAGTTTGTCGTAAGTAATATCACCAATAATACGTACTGCAAGGCCGGGTCCCGGGAACGGCTGCCGCCAGACCAATTGCTCCGGAAGGCCCAATTCGAGCCCAGCCTTACGGACCTCGTCCTTGAATAAATCCCTTAACGGTTCTATGATTTCCTTGAAATCAACATGCTCCGGAAGGCCTCCAACATTGTGATGGCTTTTAATTACAGATGAATTTCCCAAGCCGCTTTCAATGACATCGGGATATATCGTGCCCTGTACCAGAAAGTCAACCTTTCCAATCTTTTTTGCTTCCTCTTCAAAAACACGTATAAACTCTTCGCCGATAATTTTTCTTTTTCTTTCCGGATCTGTAACCCCGGCAAGTTTATTTAAAAAACGCTCCTGAGCATTTACCTTTATAAGGTTCATATTAAATTTTCGTCTGAATACTTCCTCAACCTGTTCGGCTTCATATTTTCGCAGGAGGCCATGATCGACAAATATACAGGTTAACTGTTTCCCAACAGCTTTATGCACCATAGCGGCGGCTACCGCCGAATCAACCCCGCCTGAAAGCGCACATAAAACACTTTTGCTGCCAACCTTTTCCCGGATTGACTCTATTGCGGACTCCACAAATGAATTCATTTTCCAATCCGGTTTACACATACAAATTTTATACAAGAAATTCTTCAGCATTTGCTGTCCGAACGGTGTATGTTCAACCTCAGGATGGAACTGAACTCCAAAAATCCTTTTCTCCCGGCTTTCCATCGCCGCAACCGGACAATTCTTTGTCCCCGCTATTATATCGAAACCATCAGGCATATTTATTACATTAAATGTATGACTCATCCAACAAGATGTATTGGCTTCCATATATTCGAATAATTCACTGCCGGTATCCAGGACTATTTCAACCTTGCCGTACTCCCTGGTTGAAACACTGTTTACAGAACCGCCAAGTTCAGCAGCAATTAACTGCATTCCATAACATATACCGAGAATGGGCACTTTTGCGTCAAAGATCTTAGGATCACACTTCGGTGCGTTTTCATCGAGAACAGATGCCGGTCCGCCCGTCAAAATAATACCCTTCGGGTTTTTCTCCATTAACTTTTCGAATGAAATATGGTATGGCAGTATTTCACAATATACATCAGCTTCACGTATTCTTCTGGCTATCAGCTGGCTGTATTGGGCACCAAAGTCAAGAATAACAACAGTATCGTGCTTCAAAACAAAAAACCCCTTTCACAATCACTTTTTAGCAAAAACGGGAGAAAAAACAATAACCATATTATAAATGAAAAAATTTCTTCACGCAATCGGCTAAATTAAACTATTGTACAATAGTTCTTCTAAACAGTTCGCTAATTAATATCGAATAAACAGCGGGTGATTCGGGTGCTTTCGGTGACGACGGGTGACATGCTCCAGCGCCCTGCTGCTTACAGGAAAATGTGGAGCGGGTTAATGAGCGACCCGTGATATGGAGATTTCTGTGTGATAAATGTACAGGATCTAAAGCGTGCTATCGGTATGTGCTTTGTCGCACTAGGAAACGAAACACCCGAAGCAGGACCCGCGGTAATAGTGTTCGAAAATTACCCTTTGAACTATTGTACAATAGTTCTTCTAAACAGTTCGCTAATTAATACCGAATAAACAGCGGGTGATTCGGGTGCTTTCGGTGACGACGGGTGACATGCTCCAGCGCCCTGCTGCTTACAGGAAAATGTGGAGCGGGTTAATGAGCGACCAGTAATATGGAGATTTCTGTGTGATAAATGTACAGGATCTAAAGCGTGCTATCGGTATGTGCTTTGTCACACCAGGAAACGAAACACCCGAAGCAGGACCCGTGGTAATAGTGTTCGAAAATTGCCCTACGAACCTGTACAATAGATCAAAGGACATTCTATGAACATTTTTTAGCTTGTATCATATTCTATTAATAAAAGAATAAATGAAAGAGGGATGATCGTTTTGACGTATACCAAACTAAAAGAAATATTGGATAGGTATCCGCACTGCTTTAAAACGGTTAAAGAAAAAGAAGAAGAATTTGACCGTTTAGTAGAACGCATTGAAAAAAGGCCAATTACATTTATCAGGTCGGACCGCGTAATAGACTAACCTGTTACTTAAAATTCCGCCCAAAGATTTTCTCCGTTTCAGATTTATCAAGGCCTGATTAATTTCGATGCGCCGGGAAGGAACACTGGATCTAGAAACCTTTTAATGAAACGGGATGGATTTACGGCTTTCCCGTCCAGTTTCTCCGGCGCGATAAGAAACACTTCATTTCTTGCTCTTGTAACGCCAACATAAAATAGCCTTGCTTCTTCCTCATATTGCTCTCTTTTACCTGCGGCAGCATTATCAAGGCTTTTTTCGGACGGAAACAATCCATCTATCAGATCAATAAGAATTACTTTGTCAAATTCAAGCCCCTTGCTGCCATGCAGCGTCAATAGCCAAACAGCGGCGTCATTGTCCGTTTTATAACTATGCTCTATTTCATGTTTTACGCTCTTAAGGTTCTTCTTTAGTTCAGAAACAGTTTTTGTTCCGTCAGCCAATTGTTTCAGAGTTGAGAAGACGGTTGAAAAACCTGCGTTGCGCTTAAGGTATTCTCCATAACAAAGCTCATTTATAATAATATCGAAAGCTCTAAACGGTTTTGAACGCCGGATTTTCTTAATTGCTTTTTTTATTCTGAATAAATGCTCCCGCATATCCCTGTTTCTCCAATATATATCAAACAATGCGTAAATTATATTACGATCTCTGCCAACATCTGATTCAAGATATGATATACAGGTTTTCGAAAACGGAGCTCCCATTTTATAATAAATTTTTTTAAAGCATTCAATGTCATCAGGATTTTCAGAAAAGTGAAAAAAATTAAACACATCTGCAACAACAACATGCTTAAAAAACCCTGAGAAATTATCACGTATGTAAAATGGAATACCGTTTTTAATAAGTTTGTATACTAACGGTATTCCTGAAAGATTATTCCGGAAAAGAACTGCAGTAGTCTTTTTTTCACTGTCCTGTGTTAATAATTCGATAGCCTTGCAAACCTGAGCCCTTGAGTCTTTTACTGCAATATATATGGGGTACTTCCCTTTTTCGTTAAATGTATCCATTCTTTTTGGGTGTCTGTAAACATTCTGCATTATAAAATTGTTTGATAACTCTACTATACACCCGGTTGATCTGTAGTTTGTTTCCAGCTTTATTATTTTCGTATCCGGATAAAGCTTTTTAATATTTACAATATATTCAGGATCAGCACCGCGAAAACCATATATCGATTGGTCAGTATCTGCTACCATAAATAAGTTTCTGTTTTGGGACAGCAGCTCTATTATTTTATGCTGTATAAGTGATATGTCCTGAGCCTCATCAACATGAACAAAGCTATGCGACGCGTAGCCGCTATATATGCTCTTATCACTTTTCATCACCGAATACGCCAATGACAGAATATCGTCAAAGTCAATCATATTGTTTGTTTTTTTATACTGCTCATATTTTTCGAATATAAGAGGGAAATCTATATATTCGGTTTCATAACTTGCCGGAGATATAAGTTTATTTTTCACAAAACTGATTCCATTTGATATTTCCTCTAAAGCATCTTCACTAACATATTCATTTTTAATTGATAAATATATGTTTTTTAATATTTTAAGCTTTCTTCCTTCCTGTTTTCCTTCCAAAAGTTCAGGCATGACGAGAATTTGTTTTTTACGGCAGTAATTCAAAAAGCCGTAACAGAAGCTATGGATAGTCGAAAAGTGCACAGGACGAGGTATAAGATTCCTAAACAGGCTATAAAACCTTTTTTCCATATCGCGTGCCGAAGCACGGCTGAATGTAAGAGTCAAAATATCCGAAGGTTCAGTCTTCCCGCATAGAATCAGGTATGCATTCTTTGTAACCAGTGTGGTTGTCTTTCCGCTCCCCGGACAAGCTTCAAGCAAAACCCTTTTGCCGGAAACCTTTATCGCTTCTGTTTGCTGTTTGTTCAGACAAATATTTAAATCATCCTTTAAAAACCTGAAAAAATCCAAAGCAGCCTCCGACTTACAAAATGCGGTTTTATTAATAAATTTCACAACTATTATACTTCGAAAATGTCGATAAATTTTCCATTTAGTCTTCTCATATCAATACCTGAATTTCTTACCGCAGTTAAAACTCTTTCAAGTTCAACATTTCTTTTAGTTTTCATTGTTGTGGTCTTAATCAAATCCTTAAAACTAAAAACAAAATGCCTTATTATCTTATACTGCGGCAGTCCTTTATTTATCTCTTTTATTGCTGCTTCCAGAATTTCCGATGTTTCCTTTTCGGAAAAGTCGCCTCCGACAGATAAAGCGTCCCTGTCTATAACGATTTTTGCACATACCTGAATATCTCCGTCCGGCGCTTTATTCCCCCAAACAAATGAATCCTTCACACATGGTATGTTGGCCAAAAGTATTTCGTATTCTTCAGGAAAAGCCTTTTTGCCGTTTGTAAAAACAATCATTGATTTTGCCCTTCCTGTAATCCGAATAAACCCGTTATTGTCTATTGTCGCCAGATCACCTGTCCTCAACCAGCCTCCGGGTATCAGAGCCTGTGAGGTCGCATCAGGATCCTCATAATATCCAAGCATCACATTAGGACCCCGGGTTATCAATTCTCCCATTCCACTTTCATCAGGATCTAAAATTGCCACTTCCACATCTTTTATCGGATACCCTATTGTTCCGGGTTCATTTACAAAGTCATTATTTGAAGCTACCACCGGAGATGCTTCGGTCAGTCCATACCCTTGCAATAGCCTGAAGCCAATATTATCAAACCATACAACCATCTCAGGATCTAAAGGCGCAGCCCCTGAAACTGCAAGGCGTAATTTGGGCGCAAATTGATCGAATATGCTTTTAAACAGTTTTCTTCTCAGATCAATCCCGATTGATCGCAGGAACCCTGAAACCTTGATCAACGATTCCACAAGCTTTTCCTTACCGGATTTTTTTATGCCTTCCGTCAGCCTCTTGTAGAATGTTTCAAACACCGCAGGTACCGCGACAAGTAAGCTAATGTTATACTCCTTAAGATTTTGTGCAATGTGCTTAATTCCATCGCAATATGCAATACAGACTCCCGCATATACCATAAACAAAAAACCAACAGTGTTTTCAAACGTATGATGTAATGGCAAAAGTGACAGGTGTACATCACCAGGTCCTGCTTTAAGGGTGGCGCATATTGATACAACATTGCTTACAATGTTTTTATGCGAAAGCATAACCCCTTTAGATATGCTTGTAGTTCCGGAAGTAAACAGCAGGACCGACATTTCGGTGTTGTCTATTTTTTCGTTTACAAACGACTTATCCCCTGAATTAAGCAATTTATTGCCTTTGGAAATAAGTTCGGGCAAATTCTGAAATCTCGTATCGCAAGGCATGTTTTCCAATTTTTCCATGCAGATAAAATATTTCAGTCTTTTATTATTGTTTGATATTGAAACCATCATATCATGGAATGAAGGGCTGTAAAAGATGACATCCACTTTTCCTCTTTGAACCAGTGTTTCCACTTCATTCTCAGGCAGGTATTTGTCAAGCGGCACGGCAATACCGCTTCCGTTTGTTACGGCAAGGTAGCAAACACCCCATTCATAACGGTTTTCACCAATTATAGAATAGTTCATTCCCTTAAGGCGCAATGAAATCAAAGCCGTACCAAGACAATCAATATCCCTGTCAAATTCATTATATGTTTTCCCTGTAATATTACCATTTTTATCCTTGAACCTGAAAGCTATGGCATCACCATGCTTCTCGGTGCTTATCTTCACAAGCTGTTTCAGATTTTCAATTTCAGGCGTTTCATAATAACCCAAACCCTTAACAACTCTTTTGCCTTCTTTTGTATCTATAAGTACGCCTTTGGTCATAATTATCCCTCCATCATATAATTAGATATTATTACCTGGTTATAATTATATCTTAACAGATTATAATTTGCAATAAATCAATAAAAATTTGGACAGGTAAAAATTGACTGCTGCCGAAATTCACAACAGCGTTTCGGATAGTATTGTTTAAATAAGAATAGAGTTAAAAAAGAAAAAAACGGCGGGAACTGCCGCCGCGCATTAAAATCTTATATAAGAACAATTTGACAGGCGTTTTGTCCGGGAAGAATTTTCATATAGAATATTTTTGAACGCAAATCTCCGTATACCGCGATAATACTGTAAAAACCAGGTGGCATATCATCAATTGAGAAATTACCGTTATCATCCGATGTTGTTTTATATACAGGCATACTGCTATCATAGCCGAAGAACAGCAATACCTCGGCTCCTTTAATAGTGCTGCGGGTTTTTCTGTCGTAGACGGAACCCGTAATTTTACAGGCATAATCTGCTTTCTCATTAATTAGAAACACACAAACATCTTGTTTATTGTACTGTTTTGGACTCAAATTCACTTTTTGTTCCTGATCCATGTCTTGTGAATTATATTGAAAACTTTCTTTAACCGTGCCGGGTTTTACCTGTTCCATCCGCAATAACCTTCTTCCCTGTTTAAACAGCCGTAATTATTGAAAAAACATAACCGCAGTTTCCGCCGAATCAATAAGATATTATCTTGTTTTTATTAATAATATTTTATTTTTTTATCACCATTAGCCTTTGCATCGGCCTTTGCCTCGGCCTCCCCTTCCGCCTCTGCTTTGCTGTCGGAGTCGGCTTTAATCTTTGTATTAAGCCAGTTGTCGGCTTCGCTTTTGCTTTTTGATACATTTAAAGCTTTATTTGACAAATCGCTGTCCGTATCACTGTCGCTTTCAGCTTTCTGGCCCTGTACTTGTTTTTGCGTAAGGACATTGTAATTTATCTGTTTGTTTATCTGCTTCTGGTTATTGGTATCCTTATCTTTAATTTCTACTTCCTGTTCCGCTTCCAATTCAGCTTTGAGTTCATCCTTTATCTGTTTTTTTAATTCTGTATATTCAAGCTCGATCATGCCTTGTCACCTCCTTCCACATCACTTTATCCGTTCCATACATAGTATGCTTGACTGAAAAAAAAAGTTTACCATAAAAACCTAAAGATATGTCCGTGGAAATCCATGTAAAAATTTGAAATTTAGCTATAATTGGTATATAATACAATCAGATAAATTAAAGGAGGGTTTAAAGTGGGAGTGTCTTTGGAAAAAATTGATAAGTGGGAAAAAAAGAAGAAAACAAAAAAGCTTTTACGTCTTTTAAACACGAACGAAAGCATTGAAATCCGCTCAAGAGCCATACGTGCTTTAGCCAGCCTTGAAGATCCCGACATAATAAACCAGTTAACCGGCCTTTTACGCGAACCTGAGCCCGAAATACGCCTTGCATCAATAGAAACATTAGGGAAAATCGGTTCAGGAAGAGCAATGGAATTTATCAGAGTTGCAGCTGAAAAAGAAACGGATCAAAAAATTGTTGAAGCAGCAAAGATCGCTTTGGCTTCGATCAAAGAAAAAATTAAACAGGATGAAAGCGCATAACTAAAAGGGCTGCGGGACAGCAGCCCTTTTAGTTATAGTCTATCTCAGTAATTGACACGTATCAGCCAGAACTTTATGCCCTTATCACTCCACCCAAGATCCCACGGTACCTTGAAACGGTCGGTGTTATGGCAATTGACCAGCGAATACCCTCTTGAATCCGCTCCCGTTACGACAGATATATGAACAACCTTTCCTTTCTTTTCATACCCGACGATATCTCCAGGCAGCAATTTATAAGACAGCTTTAACACTTTATCATACGTACCATGTACAATTAACGAACCCCTGCCGCTGTATATCAAATAATCTTTAAAGCCCTGTGCGTTTACCCATGCCCTGCTTCCGTCCTTTTCATAATTCCACGACCCGGTTTTTTTGAATTTTCCGCCTTCATACAATACCTGGGAAGCAAAATTCGCACAATCTCCCCCTAACCCGTTATAGTTTTTGTATTTTTTGTTATACACAAAAAAATATTCCTCCTTATCGCTTGCTCCGCAGTATTTGTCGGCATACTCAACCGCGTCAATTCGTCTCTTGTTCAGAGTGGAAAAATCCCTCCCAGACTGCGACATAATATATTCTTTATTATCCGCTGCCTTTAAACTGTCCAGGCTTAAAGAATCCGCAAACGGATCGGTATACCATTCCTTGGATATTTCCCAGCCCTCGATACCGGTTGTAAGGTCAATCACATGGTATGTGGCAATTCTCATATGATTTGTAGTATCGGGTAAATTCAGATATTCATAACTATAATCCGTAATAGCGCTAAAATTCACAGTTATCTTACTTTTTTGTTCTTTTACCCAGCGCACTTTAAATACGGTTTCAATATTAATAAACTTTATACCCTGCTTATCAGCCCAATTATAAAGGTATTGCATTTTCTTTTTTTCGTGCTCGTATGCCCAAACGCCATTTCTTGTTTTTGTATTGTAAATCGGTTTGATTAATTCGAGATCGTTTTCCATCATTGCCTGGTTTCTTGTAAGTATTATATTTTCTATAACCGGTGTAAAAGAATCGACAAGTTCCGTATCAACCGCCGCAATATCCCATACCGGTTCATATTTATTATTCGTTGTCAGCATAAAAATGAGCAAAATGCCAATAACCATTGATGCAATGATTAACAGTCTTCTCATCCGAATAACGATGAACATATGGTTTCCTCACATTTGCTGCCGTTGTTTCACTTATTACTATATGAACCACGGCCGGAAATTATCATAAAACGGGAACAATTATATGCTGATTTCAACATCCATATGGTTCCATCATTTGTTTTGTATTTCTTTTATATTTAAACAGAAAATAAATAAAGTTAATAAGGTGGTGGATGATATGAAGCGTTATATAAGATATTTTTTTTGTTTTGTAATAATATTTATTCTGTCAGGCTGTTTTGCAAAAAAGGAGATTGAGGAACAACCTCCAATACAGGATACGATTACGCTAACCCCTACCGTGACTCCGGTTCCAACCGAGGTGGTTAACAAAAATGAAATATCAAGCTACTCGACCATATTTTATGATAAGAATGAAAACAGAATAAGCAACATAAAAACTGCGTCCGAAGAATTGAATCACACGGTTATTTACCCTGATGAAGTATTTTCATTTAATGAAACACTTGGAAGAAGAACAAAGGATAAAGGTTATAAAGAGGCTCCGATATTGTCTAAAGGTGAAAAGGCCAAGGGAACCGGCGGCGGAATCTGTCAAATCAGCAGCACGTTATATAACGCCGCACTGTTAGCTGATATGGAAATTGTTGAAAGGCACCGCCATTCGAAAAAGGTACCGTATGTTCCCGAAGGGAAAGACGCAACGGTAGTATATAACTCCAAAGATTTTAAATTCAGAAATACGAAGGATTATCCCGTGGAAATAGTCGTTAAGATAACTGAGGATGGAATAAGAATCAGCCTTAATAAAAAGGAGGAGTCTTCCGATTGACAATTACAAACCGGATAAAACTTTAGCCCGACTTTGAAGGAATATGCTTGAGCCTGTTTTTTTTCGGAAAAAAATCCAACACCGCAGGCAGGATATCGGTTATTGCGGTAATTTTATTTTTAGGGAAAGTTTTTGTATTTGTTATAAAGAAAACAGGAACCGGATTCATTGTGTGAGTCGGTATCGAAAGATCCTCAATGTTTCCATGGTCACTGACTATTACAAAAACTTCTTTATTTAAATCCATTTGTTTGACCAATGATCCAACAAACCGGTCAAGCCGTTCAAGAATGGAAACAGCTCTATCCATGTTCTGACTGTGACCGGCCAGGTCGGACACAAAAAATTCAAACAGGGTAAAATCATAATTCCTGCTGATTTGATAAAGGTTATCCGCCGCTTTTTCGGGCGTTATTACCGGCACATCATATCCTTTCTCCCGGAGGGCTTCGCCTGTTATGTCATGATATACTCCGTTCCCATTCTTATAATCTTCAACCGTTCTGAAAGGAAGAGCCGCCGAAATATTCAATAGTGTCGTAACGGAAGGCTTTAGCATTCCTTTCGGATTTTTCCCCACTTCGTCAAGATAGTCTTTTGAATAGACATTCACAAAGGTTACGCTGTAACCTCTGTCTATGAGGATTTTAAAGATATTGTCGTTATTAACCATCTCGGCAAGCGTTGCGGTAGGTCTTGCGCTTATATGCCTTCCGACAGCCTTCGGCGCATTTTTGCCGGTATAAATGCTCGTCTGCCCGGTAGCGCTCTGCGGAAGCCCGGTAACTCCAAGAGAAGCATCGGCTTCAAAAACGCTATAGTTATTAAAAAAACTGTGCCAATTCGGGATGTTGGCTTTCATAAACGGGTTTAGAAGATCATTTTTACCAATTCCTATTCCGTCTATAAACATAAGAATCATTTTCATGTTTAAATCCTGCCGGTATATTTAGTTTACAGCCTCAGGTTTTCACCGAAAATACTCCACTCCCGCTTCAAAAATCCTTTGATCTTTCTCTCCGGGCACATTTTTCATCGTATATTCAGTGTACCGCTCACTATGACCCATTTTACCAAAAATCCTTCCGTCCAGGCTGGTGATTCCTTCAATGGCATGGGCCGAACCATTTGGATTAAAGCGTATGTCATATGTCGCATTTCCGTCCATATCCACATACTGTGTAGCAATCTGGCCATTACCGGCCAGTTCGGCTATTGTATCATCATCGGCGAAAAATCTTCCTTCGCCGTGTGAAACGGCTATTGTATGAACTTCACCCGGTATTGTTTTTGACAGCCATGGAGACAAGGAAGACACTACCTTTGTTCGAACCATGCAGGACACATGCCGGCCAATAGTATTAAACGTCAGTGTAATGCCGTTTTCATCAAGTTCGCGTATTTCGCCGTAAGGGAGCAATCCTAATTTAATCAGAGCCTGAAAACCATTGCATATCCCAAGAACAAGGCCGTCACGCTCTTTGATAAGGCGCATTAGCGCGTCCGCAAGGTATGGATTTCGAAACACAGTTGCTATAAACTTACCTGAACCTTCAGGTTCGTCTCCCGCGCTGAATCCTCCGGGAATCATAATCATCTGGCTTTTGTCAATTATTGATTTCATAGCCTCAACCGATTCTTCTATATCCGACGGTGTAAGGTTTCTCATAACGAAGGTTTCTACATGTGCTCCCGCTTTTTCAAAAGCCCTTGATGAATCATATTCGCAATTTGTCCCCGGGAAAATTGGTATAAACACACGCGGCTTTGCAAAAATTTCACTGTGCCGAATCGGAATAATCCTGTTATAATATACTTTCATCGGCTCCTTTTTATTGACTTTTTCATAAGTTGGAAAAACGTTCTCAAGAGGCTTTTCCCATTCTTCTTTTAAATCTTTTAGCGGCATAACGGTACCTTCAACATCAATAACAGGGTCACGAGTGGTTTTGCCAAGAGCCTCATATTCCAAACCTTCAAGCATTTGTCTCGGTTCTTTGTCCATTTCAAGCACAATGCTGCCGTAATCCGCGGAAAACCAGTCTATTTTTCCTGCATCCTGTGATGCTTTAAAACCTATACCGTTTCCAAATGCCATTTTTGTGACCGTTTCGGATACACCCCCGGCCTTTACGGCACAAGCGGAAAGAACTTCACCGCTGTTAATCAAATTGTGAATTTTCTCATATGTCTTTGTCATCTGCTCGAATACGGGAAGGTTTATATGATCTTTTAACACCTTTACAAGAACGACAAAACTGTCGGTCTTTTTAAATTCCGGTGACAATACCTTTTTCACATTAATGGTACATACGGCAAAAGATACAAGAGTCGGCGGAACATCTATATCCTTAAATGTTCCGGACATACTGTCTTTACCTCCGATAGCCGGTATCTTCAGATTCATCTGCGCATAAAACGCTCCAAGCAGAGCGGAAAAAGGTTTGCCCCACTTTTCAGGGTCTTTGCCAAGCTTCTCAAAATATTCCTGAAGAGATAACCGTATCTTTTTGTAATCCCCACCCATCGCGACAATTTTTGCTATAGATTCAATTACCGCGTATACGGCTCCATGAAAGGGGCTTTCCTTTGAAACATACGGATTAAAACCAAAAGACATTAACGTTCCGGTTGTGGTTTTGCCCTTCTCAACAGGTATTTTTGCCGCCATCCCCTCGGCAGGGGTAAGCTGATAACGTCCGCCTAATGGCATCAGAACAGTACCGCCGCCTACAGTGCTGTCGAACATTTCAACAAGCCCTTTCTGGCTGCATGCGTTTAGCCGCTTAAGATTATTTATCCATGAAGCCCTTATATCTTCGCTTTCCCGGCGTTCGCCGCCATAATGAAGAGGTTCCTTTACTTTCACGAAGGTTTTTTGCCGCACTCCGTTTGTGTTCAGGAAAGCACGTTCAATATTTACTATTTCCTTACCGCGCCATTTCATAATCATTCGATTTGTATCTGTTACAACAGCAACAACCGTTGCTTCAAGATTTTCCGCCCGGGATAATTCAATAAACCTCTCGGCGTCCTCTTTTGAAACAACAACAGCCATCCTTTCCTGCGATTCCGAAATTGCAAGTTCGGTACCGTCAAGCCCCTGGTATTTTTTAGGGACGGCATCAAGATCAATTTCCAGGCTGTCGGCCAATTCTCCAATTGCTACTGAAACACCGCCTGCTCCGAAATCATTGCATTTCTTTATTAGTCGGCTGACTTCCGGCTTCCTGAATAAACGCTGTATTTTTCTCTCAATCGGCGGGTTACCCTTTTGCACCTCAGCCCCGCAGTTTTCAAGTGATTTTTCATCATGCTCCTTAGAAGAACCGGTAGCGCCGCCGCAGCCATCACGTCCCGTTCTGCCGCCGAGGAGTATAACAACATCTCCGGGAGCGGGTTTTTCTCTTATCACATTTCTTTTTGGCGCAGCGGCTATAACAGCCCCTAATTCCATTCGCTTCGCCACATAATCGGGATGATATATTTCCTGGACCTGGCCTGTCGCAACCCCTATTTGGTTTCCATATGAACTATAGCCTTGTGCGGCCTTTGTTGTAATAACCCGCTGCGGAAGCTTACCTATTATCGTTTCGGATATCGGCGTACGCGGATCAGCACTGCCTGTCACGCGCATTGCCTGGTAAACATACGCGCGTCCCGAAAGCGGATCACGTATTGCTCCGCCAAGGCATGTCGCCGCACCGCCAAAAGGCTCGATTTCAGTCGGATGGTTATGGGTTTCGTTTTTAAACATTATAAGCCATTGTTCAACCTTGCCGTCTATTTCAACATCAGCGGTAATACTGCATGCGTTTATTTCGTCCGATTCGTCAAGATCGGAAAGATAACCTTGACGCTTCAGTTCCTTCATTGCCAGTGTTGCAATATCCATAAGCGTTATATCTTTTTTTGATGCATCATATATTTTTTTCCTTGTATCAAGATACATCTGATACACATCGCGTATTATTTCAGATACGGGCCCATTCTCGAATTCGACATTTGATAATTTGGTTTGGAAAGTCGTATGCCTGCAATGATCTGACCAGTAAGTATCAAGAACTCTAAGCTCGGTAACTGTAGGATCTCTTTTTTCTTTATTTAAAAAATACTCTCTGCAAAACTCAAGATCTTCAAAAGACATAGCAAAACCAAAGTCTTGTATAAATTTTTTAAGCTCTTCATCATCCATTGAAATAAAACCACGGATAATTTTTACATCATCGGCATACGGGTATTCTACACGCAGTGTTTCCGGCTTTTCAATCTCTGCCTCACGGCTCTCCACCGGATTTATATAAAAATTCTTTATTTTCTCAAATTCACTGTCACAAACATCACCTTCTATCACTATTACAACTGCGGTTCGAATCTCCGGTCGCTCGCCGCCTGATAAAAGCTGAACGCATTGTGCACAGCTATCCGCACGCTGATCATACTGCCCTGGAAGCAATTCAACTGCAAACAGACGATCATTTTCCGAAAAAGGCAAATCTTCCTCAAAAACGTAATCAACCGGAGGCTCGGAAAAAATTGATGTTTTTGCCTTTTCATAATCATCTTCCGAAATACCTTCAATATCATAGCGGTTTATAACACGTACTTTCTCAATTCCGCTTATACCCAAACTTTCTTTGAATTCCCGAAGTAGTCTTTTAGCTTGAATATCAAAATTAGGTTTTTTCTCAACATAAATTCTTCTTACAGCCATTGTTTCCCTCTTCCCTGCTAATTTAGACAATATAGCCCTTTTTTCTCCGGCGCCTTTATTTATTAACCGGCGGGGTTTGCCCCCTTTTTAAATATTCCAGCATTCAGGCTGGACAAAAAAATTACAATCCTATTATACATATTTGACACCTTTTTGAAAAGAACGAATGTGAAATCGACATAAAAAAAGAGCCCGATTCCGTATCGGGCTCCCATTCAGATATTTACTATCCCTTGTCTTCTCCAAGAGTAACATCCAATGTCAAATATTCGCCTTCTCTTGTATCAATGTTTGTTATACGGTAAAGTTTTAATGTTACGACATCTCCGGCTTTGCGTTTGTTCTTTTCGTTTTCAAGTTCGTTAAAGTCTTTAACCCTTACGCCGTTAAATTCAGTTATTATGTCCCCTACTTTTATTCCGGCATTATAGGCTCCGCTTAACGGTTCCACTTCATACACAAGAAATCCCATCGGAACACCAAGCTGTTCAGCCCTTTCTTCGGTCAGGCGAGGATCAAAATACACACCAAGCTTCGGACGGCCCCTTACATAGCCTTCATCTATAAGGTCATCCATTATTTCCTTAGCCGTATTTATCGGAATCGCAAAACCAAGCCCTTCATATTCTCCGCTTATACCGCTGATCTTTAAAGTGTTTACTCCTATTACTTCTCCGCGTGAATTAACAAGAGCACCTCCACTGTTTCCGGGATTTATCGCGGCATCCGTTTGTATTACCTTCAATTTGTGGTTCTGACTAATCTGTACCTCACGATTCAAACCACTGATAATACCGGAAGTTACCGTACCCATTAATTCTATGCCTGCGGGATTGCCTATAGCAACAGCCAATTCCCCCACCTTTAGTTCATCGGAATCGCCAAGATCGGCTGCCGGAAGATCCGAAAGATCAATTTTCAGTATCGCAAGGTCGGTTTTTTCATCACGGCCAATTATTTTCGCTTCATACGAATGATCTTTCTGGTAAGGCAGAATCACTTTGATTGACGCTCCCTGCGCAATCGTGTTCCCGCTCCCTGCTGCACTGTCAATAACGTGGTTGTTTGTAAGGATATAACCATCGCTCCTTATTATTATGCCTGATCCCGAGCCGCTTCCCATTTGAGTTCCAAACCAGAAATCCTGCATCCTGTAGTTTACCTGAATACCGACAATTGTAGGGCTTACTTTTTCCGCTATTGCTGTTACCGGAAAATCTGTCCTGTCAACAATCTCAATTTGTTTTACCGGCTGTGATTCAATGGTGCTTTCAATAGCTTTATTTCCCGTATCACCGGCCAACGCCGGAGCACCGAATTGGAACCATGCACCTACCAGCGCCCCTCCGATAACCGAGCTCAGCAGCGCAACAATAATAAGCGGAATAATCATTTCCTTTATCTTACCTTTGTGTGGTTTCTGGTAATGTTCGGAATAAAAAGAGGATGTCTTCAAATCGTCGTACTCGTTTTGTTTATGTGCGCTGTAATAGCTGTAGTACGGATCCTGTGCTTTGCGCTGGCCGTTGTAGTAACCACGCCAGTAGCTGTTACCGTCTGTGTTATTTTTTTCGTAATTTTTGAATCCATCCATAAATACCTCTCCTTTCACACATTTTAGTCAGCGGAAGAAATTCCCTGACAAATTTCAAATGCTGTTTCAACGAGGCGGGAGCGGAAGATTTTTGTTTCAAAATCCGGAAAAGGGCATCCCGTAATACTCACCGCCTGTATTTTAGTCCGGTCCCCGCCGTCCATGAAGGTGTGGGACCTCATTTTACGCAAAATTTATAGTACAATAACCTTATTCTACATGAACATTTTACCCACGAATTTTTACACCAGTATGAATAATTTGTGAATTATGTTCAGGATTGATCAAGAGTCAAATGAAATGTAAATGTGGTTCCTTCACCTTTTTTGCTTCGGACAGTTATATATTCGTTATGAGCTTTTATTATGTTTTTTACTATATACAATCCAAGACCAACACCTGTTTTGTCTTTACCGCGGGATTTATCGGCCTTATGGAAACGATCAAAAACGTATGGCAAATCCTCTTCTGGAATCCCTTCACCGGAATCCGAAACTGAAATTTCAGCTTTACCTTTTGCCTCAGAAACCGTTACCGATATGTTTCCTCCCTCCGGAGTAAATTTAACGGCATTATGCAAAAGATTAATTACAACTCTCTGTATCGCGTCTTTGTCGGCTAAAACAAACATTGCCTCCCTTTCAAAATTTGCACGGAAATTTAAGCTTTTATCTTCCAACTCCTTTTGAAGGTATATAACACCAATACGGATAACTTCACAGATATCAAACGGTGAAACATTCATTTTTAATTCTCCGGCTTCCATTCTTGCAATATCCAGTAAATCACTGACCAGCCGCTGCAGTCTCTTTACTTCATCTTTAACGATATTAAGGTAATCTTTCTGTTTTTCAACGGGTATCGTTCCGTCAAGAATACCTTCTATAAACCCGTTTATCGATGTCATAGGTGTTCTAAGCTCATGGGAGATGTTCGCGATGAAATCGCGCCGCATTTTTTCAAGGTTTTCCAGTGTCTCAACCATATGATTGAAGCTTTCCGCCAGCACCGCCACTTCATCATTGCCCGAAAAAGACAATTTATTCTGCCATTCCCCCGATGATATTCGCCTTGCGGCAAGAGTCATTTCCTTAAGCGGATTTGTTATCCTTTTTGATAAAAAATAGACCAGGATTATTGAAATAAACAAAGAAAGGAAAACTGCGGGTATAATAAGATTCAGTATTGTCGTTCCGGTTTTCTTAATTTCAGGAACCGGAGTATGCATCATAACATTCCCTTGAAAAATACGATCGTTTAGTTTAATGTCAGAAAAATAGAACGGTATTTTTACTGTAAGCCACTGCATGCCGGTATCATTAAATAAACCGTAAAAAGATCCTGTTTCATGTACAGGATCCGATGAATTTTTTACCGCGAATTGCTTAGGATCCGTTAATTGATATATACCGTCATTGCTGCGCAGTTTATTCGTAAACTGGTGCGGAATGGCCGAATAAAGCAAAATATATCCCTGATCGTCCACTATCCATATTAATGATGATGTGTTAATTGCAACCGTTTCAAGCATGCTATTGAAAATAATTGAAGAAGTAGGATCAAACCGGTTTTCAAGCAAAACCTCCAGTACGGATACTATCCGTGTTCCGTATACATCCAATACTTCGGTACGCTGGCCTATTACGTATCTGTTTAGTGCAACGTTAAACAGAATGGCGGTTAATATAAAGCATACCAGTAATACCGCTATAAAGATAATCATCATTTTATGGAAAATTGTCCGGATCATTACTTCACCTCAAACTTATAGCCAACCCCCCATACGGTTTTCAACTGCCAGTGAGGGTCAGACGGCTCAAGCTTTTCCCTGAGGCGTTTGACATGAACATCCACCGTTCTGGTATCACCGTAGAAATCAAAACCCCAGACATTTTCAAGCAATTGTTCTCTTGTAAAAACTTTATTTGGGTTGGACGCGAGAAAATAAAGAAGCTCAAGTTCTTTCGGCGGGATTTCCATCTCCCGGCCCTGTATACGTATCGTATAATTTGACTTGTTAACCACAAGCCCTGGGAAAATCAACTGCTCCTGATTGCTATCCAGTCTGTCGTATCGGCGTAAAACAGCCTTTATTCTCGCCACCAGTTCTTTCGGTTCAAAAGGTTTAACAACATAATCATCGGCTCCCAATTCCAACCCAAGCACCTTATCGAAGGTTTCGTCGCGGGCAGAAAGCATAATTATAGGAATAGAACTGAATTTCCGTATTTCCCTGCATACCTGCCATCCATCCATACCAGGCAGCATTATATCCAGAACAACCAAATTAGGCGTAAATTCCCTGAAGACTTCCAAAGCCTGCTTTCCATTATATACTGCACGGCTTTCATAGCCTTCCTTCTCAAGGTACAGCATTATCAACTGGCAAATATTTACATCATCATCAACAATCAGTATTCGTACTTTTGTATCCATAATCAACCTCACTTAGTCGCCCAAAATAAGCAAATAATATTAAAAATTTATATATTAAAAACACATTTTCAAGTCTATTCATGCTGATTTTATAAATTAATTATCCATTATTTTTTTACAAATTGCAAGGTAATGGCTATGAATATACAGCTCTTGTGAATGAAACTCTTATTTAAGTTATTGTACAATAGTCCAATATGCTAAATGTCTGCACATTGTTTCCGCGGGTCCTGCTTCGGTGCATTAGTTCAAGGAATTACGACTGAACAGAAACGAATTAGGGTAACAGTTTGCACACTATAACCGATGATATCATGCCCGCCAAACCAGCGATTAACGCGATCCATACCGTACCCCTTGTTTTTTTTACCCCTATCGCGCCGAAATAAACGGCTATAGTATAAAATATAGTTTCCGTGGAACCCATCATAACCGACAGTATTCTTCCCACTATGCTATCCGGACCGTATTCCTTTAACTGCCGGCTTAACAAACCTAACGACGCACTCCCTGAAATTGGCCGCAGTATAGCCATCGGAATAATTTCCTCTGGGATTCCCAAAAAATTTACCGCCGGTTTCAAAAGTGTAACCACGATGTCCAGAGCTCCGGATGCTTTAAAAACGTTTATTGCAAGCATGATACCCACTAAAACAGGCAAAATCCTTATTGCTGTGGCCAGCCCTTCCTTAGCGCCTTCAATGAATACGTCAAATACCGGTACATTTTTCCACGCACCAATTACAAAGATAACAATAATAATTACCGGGATTGCCGCTTCAGATAACTTGTTCATAAATGCCATAATGCATAATCCCGCCTTTTTTCCATTAACAAAAATATATAATAGAATATAATTGCGGTAACTGTCGTAATAAACGACGATATCCATACATGCGGAAGGATTCCCACAGCATTTGCCGATCCGGCCGCTTCACGCAGCGCAATCACATTTGTTGGAATAAACTGCAGACAAGACGCGTTAATAACCATAAACAAGACCATTGCGTCACTCGCCGTATCATTTCGGTTATTAAGCTTATGAAGCTCCTCCATTGCTTTAATTCCAAGAGGGGTAGCCGCATTTCCAAGGCCAAGGAAATTCGCCGCAAATGATAAAACCATCGCTCCCATAGCACTATGATTTTCCGGTACATCAGGAAACAATTTTGCAAACACTGTTTTTGAAACATTTGTAAGCATACGAATCAAACCGCTTTTTTGTGCTATTTTCATAAGGCCCGACCATAGGCATAATACGCCTAACAATACAATCGAAAGCTGAACGCCTTCCTCCGCGCTTGTAATAATCGCTTTTGTAACGTCACCGAGGCTCCCCGTTATTGTCGCCCAGGCAATGCCAAGTAATATCATTGCCAACCACAGATAATTCAACATTCGAATACCTATTGATTAATATTCAATTAATACTATGATACCTGTCCGAAATGTATACATACATGGGGCAGAAACAATGATGAGCGGACCATAAACGACCTGTCGTTTTTATGCACATACTGGTATTAATACAATATTTTGTCTATTAACAATCAGTAAAATTTTCAAATAAATAGTTGACGTTTATTGGTATTTATGGTACTATGGCAACAAGAAATATGTCGAACAATGTTTACAGCTTTAAGTTTAGGGGGGTGTAATTACACATGAAATCTACAGGAATTGTAAGAAAAGTTGACGAATTAGGGCGAGTAGTATTGCCGATTGAGTTAAGGAGAACTCTTGACATTGCTGAGAAAGATGCTTTAGAGATTTATGTGGATGAATCAACAATTATCCTTAAAAAATATGAACCTGCTTGCATCTTCTGTGATAATGCCAAGGATATTACCGTATTTAAAGGCAAAAACATTTGTCCCAATTGTCTGAAAGATTTAAAAAAATTATAAGAAAAATTTTGAAAGGGGCGTAATTTATACGCCCCTTCCATTTTTCCTTAAATGTTTTATCTACAAATCTATTCATCCCGATTCTTTATTTTTTATATATTCTGAATATACATCGCTTTTTGAAACCCCTCTGTCTTTTGCAACTTGTTTCATCGCATCCTTCAGGTTCAAATCCTGATTAATATAATGTTCGATATGATCGGCTATCGGCAAAGACAAGAGTTCTTTTTCCGGCAATGATTCCGATGTTTTTTCGCCTTCAACGACAAGTACCATTTCACCTTTTATGCTTTCTCTTGAAGACAGGGTTTCGATTATCTGTTCAAGCGTACCGCGTATTATTTCTTCATGTTTTTTGGTTAATTCCCTGCAAAGGGCACTTTTACGGTTTCCGAGAACGGAAAGCATATCACACAGCTCATCAATAGTACGGTGAGGAGTAATATAAAATACAATTGTCCTTTCCTCGCAGCGGATTGATTCGAGCCGTTTTATTCGCTCTTTTTTTCTATGTGGCAGAAAACCCTCAAAACAAAACCTTCCGCATGGAAGACCGGACAGCACTACACCCATTATCAGCGCAGTCGGGCCGGGTACCATTACAACAGGAATATCGTTTTCAATCGCAAGTTTCACAATGTCCTCACCTGGATCTGAAATGCCCGGAGTTCCGGCATCAGTTACGAGTGCAATGTTTTTTCCGCTTTCAAGTTGTAATATCAGCTCATTGCCCCGTTCCCTCTTGTTATGCTCGTAATAACTTATAAGAGGTTTTTTTATTTCATAGTGATTGAGAAGCTTTAAAGTATGCCTTGTATCTTCAGCGGCAATAAGATCGGCTTCCCTGAGTGTCCGAAGAGCTCTGAAACTAATATCTTCAAGGTTTCCTACAGGAGTTGCGACAATATAAAGACAACCGGTATTTTTATTTTCTTCCATGATAATTACCTTTAAATCACAAAATAACCGACGCATGGCGCGTTGCGTGACAGCCGATATTTACGGCAACCGGAAGACCCGCAATATGCGTCGGATATGTTTCTATATTAACAGCCAATGCTGTTGTGGTTCCGCCAATACCGGCGGGACCTATTCCCAATTTATTTATTTTAATCAATAAATCCCTTTCCAATTCCGCAATATCGGTATCTTTTGAGCGGGAATGCAAAGGCCTTAACAGTGCTTTTTTTGACAAAAGCGCGGATTTTTCCATCGTCCCGCCTATGCCGACCCCAACAATAACAGGCGGACACGGGTTTGCACCTGCTTCACTTACCGTTTTTAAAACAAAATCAATTACGCCGTCAACACCGTCCGAAGGTTTAAGCATTGACACGGCACTCATGTTTTCGCTGCCGAATCCCT
>LSQX01321242.1_pt1 | contig 32290 bp, 27 predicted proteins | sample 654561 | NCBI WGS metagenome assembly LSQX01 (sample SAMN04489861, study PRJNA283612) | anaerobic digester metagenome | isolation source: 4 biogas reactors fed with cattle manure at either 37C or 55C with and... | place: Denmark: Kongens Lyngby | collected 2014 | reverse complement strand
CGCGCAAGCTTCATGCAAAGCGTCAGCGCTGTCTGCCCGCCAAGTCCTGACAAAATCCCGTCGGGTTTTTCCACCTCGATGATGCGCTCAACAGTTTCAAGCGTCAGCGGCTCAATATAAACTTTGTCTGCTATCGCAGTGTCCGTCATAATTGTTGCGGGGTTCGAGTTTAAAAGGATAATTTCAATCCTATCCTCGCGAAGAGCACGGCAAGCCTGCGTGCCGGAGTAGTCAAACTCAGCCGCCTGTCCGATGACAATTGGGCCAGAACCGATCATCAAAACACGGCGGATAGATTTATCACGCGGCATTAAAAATCACCTGCCCTTCTGTTTCTCATACGCAATATAAATTCATCGAATATGAAGCGAGTATCGTGCGGGCCGGCGCCTGCCTCAGGATGAAACTGCACAGAAAACGACCCATTTTCTTTATACTCGATGCCCTCGCAACCTCCGTCGTTTACGTTTGAATAGAGCAGCTTCGCTTTCTTAGGATCAATGCTCTCCGAGATGACAGTGTAGCCATGGTTTTGCGACGTAATGAATACGCGGCCGTCCGTATGGTGGCGAACCGGCTGGTTTTCACCGCGGTGACCGTATTTCATCTTTGTTGTTTTAAAACCATGCGCAAGAGCAACGATCTGATGTCCAAGGCATATGCCGAATATTGGAAGCCCCGTACCCAAAAGCTCACGTACAGTTTCAATTATAGTGGGATTGTTCTGTGGGTCGCCTGGACCGTTTGACACAAGTACCCCGTCGGGTGAATACGCAGTTATATCCTTCACGCTTGTTAGGGCAGGAACGATATAAACGGAGCAGCCACGCTCTAAAAAGCACTCAAGAATGCTCCTTTTATAGCCACAGTCAAGAATGACAACCGTCGGCCCGCCCTCTTTACCGGGGTGATATTCGATAGTCTTAACTGAAACTGACGGTACTACGTCCTTCGGTACGCTATATGCCCGCAGTGCTTCCAAGTCGCAGGACTCGGGGTTTTTTGTTATCATGCCGTTCATAACCCCGCGCTCGCGGATAAGCCGCGTCAGGCTTCGCGTGTCGACACCCTTAATACCGACAACCCCATAACTTTTAAGCCAACTGTCAAGATTATCTCTTGAGCGGAAGTTTGACGGTGTATCGCAGCATTCGCGCACGATATATGCGCTGACATAAGGCTTGTCTGCTTCCATATCGGCGAGATTTACACCGTAATTGCCGATTAAGGGGAACGTCTGTATGACGCCATACCCTGCATAGCTTTTATCGGTTAGCGTTTCCATATAGCCAGTCATACCGGTGGCAAAAACCATCTCACACATGACCTCTCCTTCCGCACCGAAAGGCTCGCCGCGGAAAACACGTCCGTTTTCAAGCACAAGATATAGTATCTGTGAATTCTTTTGTTCCAAGCTAAACCTCACATTAATATAGAATAACTATTGTTACAATAGAATAATACTTTATGTTAAACTGGACACTTTTTAAGAGCAGTTTTTTCCTGCACATCATTTATTTATGTTGGGTAATTCCCGCTGAAGCAGGCCGTGCAATAGCCAGCTGTCGGCGAATTCCCACGCGCTATATATCTTACATGGTTAAGTTCAAGATAGCCAAGGCTGTCCGCACCTATTATCTGTGCGATTTCTGGGACCGTCGCATGGTATGCGATAAGTTCCCGGCGTGAATCTATATCGGTTCCATAAAAACATGGGTTTAAAAACGGCGGCGCAGACACACGTACGTGAACCTCCGTCGCGCCTGCCTCACGCAGCATACCGATTAGCTGCTTCATTGTTGTGCCACGCACAATCGAGTCGTCAACAAGAACTACGCGCTTGCCGGCTACCGCGTCGGCTACGACGTTGAGCTTAAGCTTTATAATACTCTCACGCTCGGACTGCTGTGGCACAATAAAGCTGCGGCCTATGTATTTATTCTTAATAAGCCCGATGTCGTACCGTATTCCTGATTGATGTGAATAGCCGATGGCGGCGTCGATGCCGGAATCCGGTACGCCAATTACAACATCAGCCTGCACCGGATGCTCTATTGCTAAAAGTGCGCCGGCTTTTTTGCGCGCTTCGTGAACGTGAACTTTGTCAATGACGGAATCTGGACGCGCAAAGTATATGTATTCAAAGATACAAAGCGACGGTTGCGCTTCGCTACAGTGAGTGCGAATATAATTTACACCTTCAGGAGAAAAAACAATTACCTCTCCCGGGTCAACTTCGCGTTCAAGGCGCGCGCCGACGGCATCAAGAGCGCAGCTCTCTGACGCGATGACATATCGCCCATCAGGCGTTTTTCCAAAGCAAAGCGGACGGAAACCATGCGGGTCGCGCACTGCTATCAGCTTCTGCGGTGACATGATTACAAGCGAATATGCCCCTTCAAAGCTCGCCATTGCTCGCGTGACCGCTTCTTCAATCGAGGTAGAACGAAGACGCTCCTGTATTATAATGTAACCAATTAACTCTGTGTCAGACGTCGTATGAAACACAGCGCCAGATAATTCAAGTCGCTGCCGCAGCTCCTTGGCATTTGTAAGGTTGCCGTTATGCGCGAGGGCAAGATTGCCCTTTAAGTGTTTGAACACCAACGGCTGAGCATTCTGGCGAGTATTGCTGCCATTAGCGCCGTAACACACATGACCTACTGCCATGTTTCCCACACCAAGAGATGCAATCACACTTTTTGTGAACACCTCGCCAACAAGCCCCATATCGACATGCATGTAAAACGATCTGTCACGGCATACTACAATACCGCAGCTTTCCTGCCCCCGATGCTGGAGTGCGTAAAGCCCGTGATATGTTATCAGCGAAACATCGGTGTCACTGTTTCCATAGACGCCAAAAACGCCACATTCTTCGTTATATTGTCTCATAGCACCTTATTAACCACTCTGTATAACATTTCAGTATATGCATCCTCAACACCGCCAAGATTTTGACGGAAACGGTCTTTGTCAAGTTTCTCTTTCGTCCTAACATCCCAGAAACGGCATGTGTCAGGCGAAATTTCATCTGCAAGTATAATGCCGCCGCCGGGCAAACGGCCAAACTCAAGCTTAAAATCGACAAGTTCAATGCCAATATCAAAGAAAAAGGAGCTCATCGCAGCATTGATGGCGAGAGCGTATTTTTTTATTTCTTTTATTTCATCATATGTCGCAAGTTTTAAGGCAAGCGCTTGAGATGTGTTTATCGGTGGATCGCCAAGCTCATCGTTTTTATACGAAAACTCAACAACAGGCATATCAAACTCCATGCCGTCCGGGACACCAAATCGCTTCACAAAGGAACCTGTTGCGCGGTTGCGTACGATAACTTCAAGCGGTATAATCTCAACTTTTTTTACAAGCGTCTCCCTATCGGACAGCTCCTTTACAAAATGTGTCGGAATTCCCTTCTCCATAAGGTAGGTCATCATCTTGTTCGTTATTTTATTGTTGATAACCCCCTTGCCCGCGATTGTTCCGCGCTTTTGCCCGTTAAAAGCTGTAGCGTCGTCTTTATATTCAACAATATAAAGCTCCGGGTCCTCCGTTTCGAACACTTTTTTCGCCTTACCCTCATAAAGTTGGCGCCCCTTTGTAACATTCATCTTTTATGCCCTCCGAAATATATAAAAGCGCAAAACGCCCCTCCAAAAGGAGAGATCCGCCTGCGCTGTTTGCCAGAAACTATATACCATAATACCGTACGCCCATGTGCATGTATATTCATGTTTATATGATAAGTGCAGATGTAGCTTCTGTCAATCTGAATGTTTCACAAAAGAGTTTCTCTATAAAGAAACTCTATGTGCATAATGTTCAACAAAAGACATTTAATACGCCAAGTGAATAATTATACATACAGCGCATTCACAGACGTTAATACAATATATTCACCTCAATCCTTGCGTTTATATATGAACGGTGTTATACTTTGTTTTGAACTTACGCTCCACTATTTGCACGGGTAGCATAACAAAGGCGGAGTTACATAAATAAAGAAGTTCATTTTTATAAACTAACAATGCCGCTCTCACTTTACGAAAAGCTTATTTATTACCCGTCAACGTAAAGAGCTGTCTCCGAATTCAAAAAACGGCGCCTTAAATTACAACATATAAGCTGTAAAGGTAATCATGTAAAATGGAAACAAAGATAAGAGTAAAACCATGTGATATTCAGCTTGTATCATACCCTGAAAAAGCCGACGGCTGGCAGGATGGCGTTTATATTCCCCGAAAACCAACACGCACATCAGCCGACGCCATCTTACCCGGCGGGTTTTTTAAGTCGAACATAACTAAATCAGACATAAATGACAGCAAATTTTCATCTGACTTGCCGCTGCTTGTGTTTGACCCTGCTATGCCACTGCCGAACAGGTGCTTTTGTGAAACAGAGGAGACCGGGTATGGTGTTTTTTATTACATCGAAGGCGTTGAGTTCACATTTGAATGCAACCGTCAAGACGTCGACATTACAGCTGTTTTAAGGGCAAATAACACCCATAACATAAAAAACGGCGATAAGGGCGCCCCTTTGCGCATCCATGTAAACGCCGACGGCTTTGACGCGACGCCGACACCCGGCGGCGTACCACTTGAGCACGGCACTGATACGGCAGTAAGATTCACTGTTTGCGCGACAGGCGATACCTTATCACTGATTTTTTATATAAAAAGCGATAATGACGGCAACTCCGGCGATCCAGCGAATGATATTCCGCACGACCAACAAACAGCGCCACAACTGTCGCTCGTTTCGCTCGATATAAAACCGGCGGCGGTAAAAACACCGGGCAAAATTCAGACAGTTTTCATCGCTTCTGATTCGACAGCGCAAACATACGATGAATATTATTACCCGCAGACCGGATGGGGCGAGGTTTTATATTCATTTTTCCGTTCGTCAGATAGTGTACATGTATTCACGCCGGAAGGCTCGCCTTACCCGCACTGCCGCCGTTATGAAATGCCCGATGTAGCCATCGAAAACCGCGCTATCGGCGGGCGGAGTTCGCTTTCTTTCTTCCTTGAAGGAAAGTTTGACGCTCTCCTCTCACGCGCTCGTTCGGGTGACTTTGTCCTCATACAGTTCGGTCACAATGATGCGACAAAAGCACGTCCGAACAGGTACGCGCCACCCCATGTCTTCTCGGAATACATGGAAAAATATGCTCTTGCATGCAAATCCCGCGGGATAACGCCAGTGTTTATCACCCCTGTATCAAGGCGAAATTGTGACGGCGGCGATTTCTCAATTTCTTTCCCCGAATACCGCAGCGCAGCGCTTGCCCTCGGCGAAAAGCTTGGCATACCTACACTTGACCTTGGCACAGCAAGCCTTGATATCTATCGCGCATCAGGCGTGGAAGGCTCAAAAAAGCTCTTTTTATGGACAGAACCGGGCGAATACACAGGCGCATACAAAAACGGAGTTTCTGACAACACGCATCTTTCACGCAAAGGCGCTACTCTTTTCGCGGCGGCGCTTGCTAAACTCATCTGTGAATCAAGTGATAAGCGGCTTTCAAAGATAGCAGAACTAATTGATATTGGCAAAGTCACCTCCACCCTGAGTGATATACCTTGCTGATGGTTAAACCTTGCTTTTGACATTGTGCACATATTATGAGTGCATACGTATACATTTTTCATGTATATATTTTCATTTTTATGCTATAAACTTGTTGACAGCACCTCAAAGCCGCTGTATAATTATTAGTACAGAATGAATATTATTCACTCGCGCTTATAAGTATTTGACGCGCCTTTTGTGCGCCCCAAAGTTTATCATAAGTTTTAAACGCTCAATGTGTATTTACAATATAATCAACATTTTGAAAGGATAAAAATAAAATTATGCAAGAAGCTTGTGCAAACAATAAAAATGAAATCAAAAAAATAGTACTTGCTTATTCCGGCGGGCTTGACACCTCCATTATCATACCGTGGCTAAAAGAAAATTACCCCGGATGCGAGGTTATAGCCGTATGCGCCGACATCGGTCAGGGAAGCGAAATCGAAGGGCTTGAGGAAAAAGCGCTGAAAACAGGCGCATCAAAACTTTATATTCTTGACCTCACCGACGAGTTTGTCGATGATTTCATCATCCCGACACTCAAAGCCGGCGCTTGTTATGAAGGCTATATGCTTGGCACATCGTTTGCACGTCCTGTCATTGCAAAACACCTTGCAAGAATTGCACTTGAGGAGGGTGCAGACGCTATCTGCCACGGCTGCACTGGTAAAGGCAATGATCAGGTTCGCTTTGAGCTTACCATCAAGGCATTTGCCCCCAACATGAAGATCATCGCCCCATGGCGTATTTGGAACATTAAATCCCGCGACGAGGAGATTGATTACGCCGAGGCTCATAATGTTCCTCTTAAAATAAGCCGCGAAACAAACTACTCAAAAGATAAAAACCTCTGGCATCTTTCACACGAGGGGCTTGATCTTGAGGATCCAAGAAACGAACCGCAGTACGAAAAACCCGGTTTTCTTGAGATGGGCGTTTCCCCACTCCAAGCTCCCGACAAGCAGACATATGTCGAGATTGAGTTTGAAGCCGGTGTTCCTGTCGCTGTCGATGGCGAGAGAATGAAAGCATCTGATATTATAAGAAAGCTAAATAAGCTCGGCGGCGAGAACGGCATAGGCATTCTTGACCTCGTTGAAAACCGCCTTGTCGGCATGAAGAGCCGCGGCGTTTACGAAACGCCCGGTGGCGCGATTCTTTACGCCGCTCATGAATATCTTGAGACTGTCTGCCTTGACAAAATAACCTTCCATAAGAAGCAGGAGCTTGCCATAACATTTGCCGAGCTTGTCTACAACGGTCAATGGTTCACACCGCTGCGAGAGGCACTCTCCGCTTTCGTCGACAAAACTCAGGAGCATGTCACAGGCAAAGTAAGGCTCAAACTTTACAAAGGCAACATCATAAAAGCCGGCGTTTGGAGCGACTGGTCGCTTTACTCTGAGGAAATTGCAACTTTTGGCGAGGACGAAGTTTACAATCAAAACGACAGCGCGGGATTCATCAACCTTTTTGGCTTGCCTATTAAGATTCAGGCTCAGGTAAACGCTAAAAACGCCGCTAAAAATGCAAAGAAAAAACAGTAATTAAAGGAAAAAGCGGAGCGCCATCAGCCACGTTTTATGAAGCGGAGCTGAGACGCACCGCCGCCATATACGGATATGTCAGAAAAAATAAAGGTATTTATCGATGGCAACACCGGCACGACCGGACTACGTATAAACGAGCGGCTTTGTGGTCGTGACGACACTTTACTTTTCGTGTTGCCGGAGGAGAAACGGCGCGACCCTGATGCACGTATTAAAGCAATTTTAGAATGTGACGTCGCTTTTCTTTGCCTGCCGGACGAGGTAGCACGCGAGACTGTATTGGCAGCTGACAGCATGGAAGCCGACACAATCATCATCGATACGTCAACAGCTCACCGCATATCCCCCGGTTGGGCATACGGCTTCCCTGAGCTTGGCGATGTGTTCGTACAAAAAACAAAAAACAGCCGCCGCATTGCCGTCCCCGGCTGCCACGCAAGCGGGTTTATCGCGCTTGTTTATCCGCTCATTGAAGCGGGCGTTCTATCAAAAGATGCCCTGCTTTCGTGCTTCTCGCTTACAGGTTACAGCGGCGGCGGCAAAAAAATGATTGCCGAATACGAAGAACAAAACCGAGATGTCTCGCTTTCGTCCCCACGTATCTACGCCCTCACTCAGACGCACAAGCACCTGCCTGAAATGACGAGCATTACAGGTCTTGAAAACGCACCTGTATTCTGTCCCATAGTCGACGATTATTACTGCGGTATGGCTGTAACGGTTCCGTTATTCTCCGCTAATATCCACGGTTACAGTATTGACGATCTGCGTAATATTTATAGGGAAAAATATTCGCCCACCTCAGAGGGTGTCGTACGCTATGTATGTGAGGACGAGATTTCATCCGGCGGATTTATCAGCGCAAATGCGCTTGCCGGCCGTGACTTAATGCTCATATCCGTCCTCGGCAACAGCGATCGTATAACTTTGTGTGCCGTTTATGATAATTTAGGAAAGGGCGCATCAGGCGCCGCCATACAGTGCTTAAATATAGCAACAGGAAAAAAAGCAACGAAAGGACTGCTGCTCTGATAGCAGAAAAACATATATGAAACAAATCAGTGGTGGTGTAACAGCAGCCGCCGGATTTTTAGCATCAGGCATTCACTGTGGAATCAGGAAGAATCAATCAAAAAAAGACCTTGCTTTGATTTTCAGTGAAAAAAGAGCGGCTGCCGCTGCTATTTACACTCAAAATATCGTTAAAGGCGCGCCGCTCATTGTTACAGCGGAAAATATATCCGACGGGTTCGCACAGGCTATCATTTGCAACAGCGGAAACGCCAACACATGCAATGAAAACGGCATAGAGATAGCAAAAGAAACGTGTACTCTTGTGGCATCAGCGCTCAGTATAGCGCCAACTGACGTTATCGTCGCCTCGACTGGCGTTATTGGCCAGCCGCTTGATATTACCCCGATAAAAAACGGGATACCGGCGCTCGTTGCTTCTCTCCGTCCGGACGAGGAAGGCAGCGCTGACGCTGCATCTGCCATAATGACAACCGATCTCAAAGCTAAAGAAACGGCCGTTTCGTTTACACTTGGCGGCGTTTTGTGCCATATGGGCGGGATTGCCAAGGGTTCAGGGATGATAAACCCCAACATGGCGACAATGCTTGTATTTATAACGACTGATGTCGCTATTTCGCCGGAAATGCTGCGCCTTGCCCTCTCCCGGGACGTGGCTGACAGTTTCAACATGATAAGCATAGATGGCGACACATCTACAAACGACATGGTGACTGTCATGGCAAACGGCATGGCCGGCAACGCAATGATAACGGCTCCCGGCGACGATTTTGATGTATTCTGCAAAGCCCTTGCGACTATCACGCGTTCACTTTCACGAATGATTGCCGCCGATGGTGAAGGAGCGACAAAACTCCTTGTCTGCCGCGTCAGCGGAGCTCTTGACTGCGAAAATGCAAGACGCATAGCAAAATCCGTTATTTGCTCAAACCTTGTCAAAGCCGCAATGTTTGGTGCCGATGCAAACTGGGGACGCGTTTTGTGCGCTATTGGTTACAGCGGCGCGAAGGTTGATGTATCTAAGATTTCTGTCTCCTTCTCCTCTTCTGCCGGTACAGTAAACGTTTGCAGCGGCGGCTTTGGCATCCCGTTTTCGGAAGAAGATGCGAAAAAGATACTTTCCCAGCCTGAAATAAATATAAACATAGGGCTTGGCGACGGGGTAGCATCTGCCGAAGCGTGGGGATGCGACCTAACATACGATTATGTAAAAATAAACGGTGACTACAGAACATAATAAAAGCGGTTACCCTGCGTTTTTGTAGCAGATACCGCTTTGCTATACGGAGATAATATAATGGACATATCAAATTCTCAACGGGCAGAAATTTTAACCGAAGCGCTTCCCTATTTGAGGAAGTATAATGGCAAAATTGTTGTTATAAAATACGGCGGCAACGCCATGATAAACTCCGAGCTTAAAGAACAGGTGATGGGCGATATTGTCCTTCTATCGCTTGTTGGAGTGAAGGTTGTTCTTGTGCACGGCGGCGGACCGGAGATAACGGAGATGCTTGATGTCATCGGCAAAAAAAGTGAATTCATCGATGGCTTGCGCGTCACCGACTGTGAAACGGCGGATATTGTCCAGATGGTGCTTGCCGGGAAGATCAATAAAAGCCTTGTGAATCTTCTTGGAATGAAAGGCGGCTGCGCTATTGGTATTTCCGGCATCGACGCACGCTTAATCGAAGCAAAGAAAAAAGACGAAAGGCTCGGTTTTGTCGGTGAGGTAACCTCTATCAATGTAAAACCAATCCTTGATTTACTTGAGCGTGGGTATATTCCCGTCGTATCGACTGTTGGCTGTGATGCTGAAGGGAACATTTACAACATAAACGCCGACATGGCGGCAGCACGTATAGCCGGTGCGCTTGGCGCGGAAAGCATGATAGCGTTAACAGATGTAGCCGGTATCTTACGCGATAAAAATGACCCCTCGTCGCTTATCCCTGCTATTTATATTGAGGAAGCAAAGCGCCTTTATGAAGAGGGCGTCATATCGGATGGCATGATACCGAAGGTTGAATGCTGTGTCGAGGCTGTAAAACTTGGTGTTAAGCGCGCTATCATCATTGATGGGCGTATCCCGCATGCAATATTAATTGAGATGCTGACAAACGAAGGTGCCGGCACAATGGTTACGGAGGTATGAAGCCTTGTACAAAAGCGTATCGAAAAAAACAAAAGAACTTGACGATAAGTATATAGCCGCAACATACGCTCGCTTCCCTATTGAGATAGTACGCGGATGTGGCTCGCTTCTCTATGACAATCAGGACCGTGAATATATTGATATGGGTGCCGGAATAGCTGTAAACACATTCGGCATATGTGATCCCGTCTGGATTTCTGCCGTAACGGAGCAGCTTGGACGCTTCCAGCACACATCAAACCTTTATTATTCTGAGCCGTGCGCCGAGCTTGCGAAAATTTTATGCGAGAGAACGGGCATGAAGCGCGTTTTCTTCTCGAACTCCGGCGCTGAGGCAAACGAGTGCGCCGTCAAAGCTGCCCGCAAATATTCAGCAGATAAATACGGCCCGCATCGTTATAACATAATTACCTTGAAAAATAGCTTCCACGGCAGAACAATTACAATGCTTGCCGCGACAGGTCAGGATGCCTTCCACACCGATTTTCTGCCGCTGACCGAAGGATTTATATACGTTGATCAGGGAGATTCGGAGACAATCCGCAAGCTTGCCGCCGGCGGCACCGTTGCCGCTGTCATGTTTGAGGTTGTTCAGGGTGAGGGTGGCGTTATACCTCTTGATCACGCTTTTGTAAAAGAGCTTGCAGATATCGCCCGCGAATATGATATACTGCTGATAGCTGATGAAGTCCAGTGCGGAAACGGCCGTACAGGTAAATTCTGCGGTTATATGAACTACGACATAACCCCGGATATCGTGACGACAGCCAAGGGGCTTGGCGGCGGCCTTCCTATTGGCGCAACTCTCCTCGGCGATAAAACAGAACACGTTTTTATGCCAGGAACACACGGCTCAACATTTGGCGGCAACCCTGTTGCATGTGCCGGTGCGATAAGCATAATCAACCGCATCGACGACGCATTACTTGAGGGCATTTGCCGTAAATCAAAGTGTATAATAAACAAACTTTTAGGCGCCCCGGGTGTTAAGAGTATCAGCGGCCTCGGACTCATGCTTGGCATTGACACATACGGAGACGCTTCCGACGTCATACGTTTTGCGATGGAGGGTGGCGTTCTGCCTCTTAAAGCTAAAAACAAAGTCCGCCTTCTCCCGGCACTCAACATACCCGACGATATACTTGCTCGTGCTGTCGACATAATAGCCGACGCATGCGCTAAAGCTGCCGCCCTAAAAAAATGTCTGGCACAACCCGGCGGCAATTTTCACTAATAGTTAAAGCTGCACAGGAGGAATATTCCGATGCCTGTATCACTTAAAGGGCGCCATTTTCTAAAGCTACTTGACTTTACAACCGAGGAAATTATATATCTTCTTGACCTTGCCGCCGATTTAAAGGGGAAGAAAAAGAACGGGATACCGCACGATACGCTGCGTGGTAAAAACATTGCCCTTATTTTTGAAAAGACGAGCACCCGTACACGCTGCAGCTTTGATGTCGCGGCACACGATCTTGGCATGAACACGACATACCTTGATCCGTCAAGCTCACAAATAGGCAAAAAAGAAAGCATTGCCGATACGGCGCGCGTTCTTTCACGCATATACGATGGTATCGAGCATCGCGGCCATGGGCAGGAAATTGTCGAGGAGCTTGCGAAGTATTCCTCCGTCCCCGTCTGGAACGGTCTGACAGACGAGTTTCACCCCACACAGATTTTAGCCGACCTTCTCACAATACGCGAGAGGTTTGGGCGCACTTCTGGCATCCGCTTAGCTTATTACGGCGATGCTCGCTTCAACATGGGTAATTCACTTATGGTCGGCTGCGCAAAGCTTGGTATGCATTTTGTCGCTTGTGCGCCGGCAGGATATTTCCCGGGAAATGAGCTGACAGAAAAGTGCAAAGCAATCGCCGCTGAAACAGGCGGAAGCATTACTTTCACCTCTGATCCGACCCTTGGCGCAAAAGATGCAAACGTGATTTATACCGACGTATGGGTGTCAATGGGCGAGCCAGCTGACATCTGGGATAAACGCATAAGAGATCTCTCTCCCTATCAGGTAAATTCCGCTGTTATGGCATCTGCTGCACCGGGCGCTGTTTTCATGCATTGTTTGCCTTCATTCCACGACTGCAATACAGAGATAGGCGGCTTGGTTTGTGAAAAATATAATATGGATGCCTTAGAGGTGACAAACGACGTGTTTGAAAGCCCCGCTTCCATCGTATTTGATCAAGCTGAGAACCGTATGCACACAATAAAAGCTGTCATGGCAGCGACGCTGTGAAAACCGGGCAGATAAAATAAAACCCTGCAAAAATTATATAATAAACAAATGGCCTTACTCCGAATATCGTCATGAGCAAGGCCTTTTTCTTATTTAATACACGGCTACGGTTGAGCAGTAATCAGGGCAATAAGCCACATTTAATATTAATCCTGCAATAGCCCCGCCGCTGTTGCCTATTGCAGTCAGTTTAACTTGCGCACCTTCAGGCCCTACTAACACTGGTTGCACAAAAGTCGTCTCAAAGCTGGCCGAAGAAGTTATTACATTTTTATCGAAATAAAATAAAAACTCAAAAGTTACAAAACCGTCGCTTGATATTGCAATCTCGCCTCTATTAAATGGCTCCATATTACTTTCAACAATATAGGCATAAATCTTTGTTATTGCGGCATTTGGCGGCAAATCAATAATAACGTTATCGTCTGAAAAGGAAACATGATTCTCTACAATTTCCGCTGCGCACAAAACCTTCTCTTTCCCGCAGCAACAGCCTACCATCAGAAAAATTAAAGCGATTATTAGTGAAATACACAACATCTTTTTTATAGGTGGCATATCTGCTTCACCCCTTCATGATATGATTTTATTCGACAATAAAGTATCGATTTAGTACATAGTATGTGGGAAATGATTGCATATTGCGAATTATGATTGAAGTAAAACATGAGGGGTGATATATAATCCATGTGGTTATATGTTGCAGGTGAAATATTTATTGCGTTGAGCCATTAAAATAAAAAAGCCAAAATCCAACAAAAGAGAGGATTTTGGCTTTTTGTTTTACATATTTCTAAAATAAACCAAAATTATTTAAGTAACATACAAATATTATTCACATAACGATTTGAACACAACCCAAACATCAGAATGCTTTTCCTCAGCTTCTGCACTCACGTTTTGAATCATTTCCGTGTCTTCCTTCTCAAATTCTGCAGGAAGCGTTAAGAATGGCTTAAACTCATCGGATATATAAGCATCCGATGCGCTGTATGTGCAGTAATAACCGAGGTACTCAAAGCATTGAGCTCCGCGCTCTGCATCAAGAATATAGTCGAGGAAGAGGTGAGCAGCTTCAGCATTCGGCGCTTTTGACGGGATGAAACCTGCCATAATGCCAATGCCTATGCCTTCCTTCGGGTACACAACCTTAAGCGACGGATCCGCAAGCATCGCCATCGTCACCTGGGACGTATACATAACAGCAGCCGATATTTCGCCGGATATAAGGTCGTCCTGGAGATTGTCGTCTTTAATTATTCTTATATTAGGCGCAAGCTCCTTGAGCTTTTCACCAGCGGCGGCAATCTTATCAAGATCCTTTGTATTATAACTTTCACCGAGTACCTTTAGTGCCATACCGTTTATAACGCGGTAGTTTGCTATTATACCAACGCTGTTAACAAGAGATTTGTCCCAAAGATCAGCATATCCGGTTATATCAATTGATACCTTGTCAGGATTATAGACGATTGTCTGTACACCGGCTCCATAAGGTACCGTGTACTCATTATCCGGATCATAAAACTGACTCTGATAGATCGGGTTTATGTTTTCATAATTCTTTAGCTTTGATTTGTCAAGTTTCTGTGCGAGGCCTTCTTTGATGACAGTTTCAATGATATAATCGTCGGCAATTATAAGATCGTATGTACCGCCCTTGGCAGATTCAAGCTTTGCAAGCATCGTTTCATTGAAATCAAAGCTGACGTAATTGATCTTTATGCCTGTCGATTCTTCAAAATCATCTAATACCTCCTGTGGGAACATTCCTTCCCATGTATAAAGTGTCATGGTTTTACTTTTATCCCCACACGAGCACATAAATATAGATGTGCAAAATAGTACTGCCATCAAAACAGCAGTGATAGCGCGTGCCGTTCTTTTTTTCATATTGACTCTTCCCCTCCCCATATAAAGAAATATTTATATTTTAAGCCTTTCTTATGGCTTCTTTGTGTTCTCTTTCTTTTTGGGTTTTCATATTACGCCTGCCTATGCGTGAAAAGACATACGACATAACGTAGCAAAACACGGTTACCACGAGCATCAGCGTGCAAAGTGCGTTTATTTTTGGTGTTGTGCTTGTTTTAAGCTGCGTATAAACCTTAATTGGCAATGTATCCGTACTAACACCAGTTACGAAAACGCTTATTATCACGTCGTCAAAGCTCATCGCGAATGATAAAAACATCCCCGATATCACAGCAGGCATTATAAGCGGCAGCGTTATATCAAAAAACGCCCTGATGCTGCTGGCACCAAGATCTCGCGCCGCTTCATAATAGCTTTCGTCAAGGCCGATAAGACGAGCTTTCACCTGCATATATATATACGGTATGCAGAATGATGTGTGTGCTATAATAAGCGTTGTCATGCCGAAAGGCAAATTTAACAGCGAAAAATAAACAAGAAACACCATTCCGAGAACTATTTCAGGAATAATTATCGGGAGTGATGATAGATACTCGACTAACTTCCTGCCCGGAAGCTTTGCTCTGGGGAGTCCAATGGCTGCAAGCGTCGCAATTACCGCGGCTATTAAGCATGAGGACACGCCAAGCAGCACACTCATTAAAAGCGCCCGGAACATATCCGGATCACGGAACAATTCTTTGTACCAACGCAGGGAAAGCCCACTCCATACAGAGCTGATTTTACTTTCATTGAATGAATAAACAACAACTACAGCTATCGGCACGTATGTCAACACTGTTAAAATAGCGAGATAAAGTGTCGGGAAGGTGCTCCTGCGAGATCGCTTGCGCTTTGACGATTTAACTTTGTTTGACATAGCCAACAATCTCATACACCGCGCCCCATTTCTTTTTCTTTATCCTTATCTTTGTTTTCTTTCGCACCATCACCCATTAATTTCTCTACTCGCGCCACGCGCCTATAAATATATATGAGGACACTCGTTAATATCATCAAAACAACAGATAGTGCTGCGGCAAATGGCCAGTTATGAACCTTCATGAGCTGTTCCTGTATTATATTCCCGACGAGGACAACCTTGTTCCCGCCCAAAATATCGGCAATGAAGAAAAGCCCCATCGAAGGGATAAAAGTCAGCACAACACCGGTCAGCAGCCCCGGGAGCGTCAGGGGAAATGTTACCGTAATAAATGCTTTTATAGGTGAAGCGCCAAGATCACGGGATGCTTCGACAAGCGACCAGTCAAGTTTCTCAGCGCTGCTGTAAACCGAATATATCATAAACGGCAAGAGCACATAAACCATGCCGACAATTACGGTGGGATATGAATAAAGCAGCTTCAGCGGCTCATCTGTCAAACCAATTGCCATCAGCAGCTTATCAAGAAGCCCGTTTGCACGAAGTATTATTATCCATCCATAAAGACGAATAAGTGAGTTCACCCAAAACGGTATCATTTGCATCGTCATAAGCCGACGCTGCCATGACGGGCTGGTTCGTGCCATATAATATCCGTACGGATAACCAAGTAAGATAACTGCTAATGTCGAAATAAACGCAAGCTTCAGCGATTGTCTGAACGTTCCAAAATATACTTCACTGAATATGTTTTTATAATTATCAAGCGTAAATATTCGCTCAACTCCCCAAACTTCCGCTCTCGTCATAAAGCTGAGGATTATCATGTAAACAAGAGGGCCGACTACAAAAGCGAACGTGAACAAATAGATCGGCAAAACGAGAAGCGCCGAGGCTGCCCGGCGTTTATTTTCACGTTTTATGCAACCGCTTTTTTTCTTTTTTAATACTCCGCTTGTCATGGCAGTTCCCTCACAGCAACGGCATGCTCCGGTGTAAACATAACATAGACAACATCACCAGGCACATGGGGCGAATCTATCCCACAGCGAGCAGCAATAATCTCCACCCCATCATCAAGCTCAAGGGTAGTGCGCAAAAGACCACCAACGAAGTTTTTTTCTTTTACGGTTGCACGAAGTCCTGCATCTTGCAGTTCATCTATAATTTGTATGTTCTCGCGTCTGACTGAAATGGTTACATCATCGCCAGCTCTGAATTTAATACCTCCGTCGCGAGCTGTAACCACGCCGCCATCAGTCCTAAGCGTGACAAAGCCATCCGATACTGATACAGCCTTGCCGCATATTATGTTCGCTTCCCCCACGAACCGCGCCACATAAGATGTGCGCGGTGTGTCGTAGACCTCGGCAGGCGTCCCGACTTGCTCAAAAACGCCACCCCTCATGACGGCAATGCGGTTAGACATATTGAGCGCTTCTTCCTGGTCATGAGTTATATAAATGAAAGTGATGCCAAGCGTTCGCTGTAACCTTTTCAGCTCTATCTGCATCTGACGGCGCAGTTGCAAATCAAGTGCACCGAGCGGTTCATCAAGAAGCAAAACCTTAGGTTTTGCAATTACAGCACGCGCGATTGCCACGCGCTGGCGCTCTCCTCCCGATAACTCGTGCGGCATGCGCCGCTCGTACCCCTCAAGCTGTACGAGTGACAATGCCCGTGCAACCTCTTCTTTGATTTTTGCCTTTTTTTCGCCGCGTATGCGAAGCGCATAGCCAACATTTGCGCCCACGTTCATGTGTGGGAAAAGAGCATAGCTCTGGAATACAGTATTGACGTTCCGCTTCTCTGGCGGTGCCTCGGTGACATCGTTCCCCTCAAGGATTACCTGCCCCTCATCAGCATCAAGTAACCCTGCAATGATGCGTAAAACTGTTGTTTTGCCACAGCCCGAAGGCCCAAGAAGCGTGACAAATTCGCCTCTTCTAACGTCAAGGTTGATGCCTTGTAAAACTTGCGTATCGCCGAAACTCTTTTTAAAATTCCGTAAACTTAATATTATGTCTTCCAAAACTTCGTCCCGGGTTTTTTCAATTAACACCGAGCGGGCTCACCGCTGGTTTATATTATATTTGTATTAATTTTATATTTGTGTTAAAGCTTTGTCAAGTATATAGCACCTTTTGTCGTCAGTGCTTTATTGCAAATTATATACAATAAACATACATATGCAATTCACTACAAAAAGGAGCCTTAAATATCGGCTTTAGCAAGATATCGATGCCCATTTTCTGTAATAAATATTTTGCGAGCAGGCAGATCATTTCCAAGCAAAGTTTCAAACATACGCATAGTCTGGGCGGCATCTACCGGTGTAACGCGAATAAGCCGGCGTGTCAGCGGATTCATAGTCGTCAGCCACATCATTTCCGGTTCATTTTCACCAAGTCCCTTTGAACGCTGAAGCGTATATTTGATGCCAGCGGCGTCAAGTTTCGCTATAATATCCATCTTTTCAGATTCGTTATAAGCGAAATATCTGCGTTCTTCCTTAGTTCGCTCTGTTATTTCATAAAGCGGTGATTCGGCGATGTATACATGCCTTTTCTCTATCAGCGTCGGTAAGAGTCTGTAAAACATCGTTAAGAGCAAAGTGCGAATCTGGAAGCCGTCCTCATCGGCATCTGTGCAAATAATAATCTTGCTCCAGCGAAGTGATGAGTAATCAAATTCGTTTTTATAACGTCCTTTTGATTTAATCTCAACACCACAACCGATAACCTTTAAAAGGTCGGTTATAATATCGCTTTTGAATATCTTGTCATATGTGCTTTTCATGCAGTTGAGAGTTTTTCCACGCACCGGTATTATAGCCTGAAATTCCGCATTGCGCGCAAGTTTACATGAAGTTAGCGCGGAGTCTCCTTCAACTATATATAGTTCGCGGACTTGCGGGTCACGTGAACGGCATCCGACGAACTTTTCAACGCGGGAAGCCACATCCATCGAACCGGTGAGCTTCTTCTTGAGCGTGATACGCGCAGACTCCGCTTGCTCACGGCTTCGTTTATTGATGAGAACCTGCCCTGTTATCGCTTCTGCATATTGTTTATTCTCTGCAAAGTAAACTTCAAGCTGTTCTTTGAGAAAATTCGTCGTCGCCTCAGCAATAAATTTATTGCTGATAGCCTTTTTCGTCTGGTTTGCATAGGAGGTTTGCGTCGAATAGCTGTTTGTAACGAGGACAAGGCAGTCCTCAATGTCGGCAAAAGTAATGCGCGATTCGTTTTTTGTGTATTTCCCGGTATTTTTTAGGTAGCTATCAACAGCGTATGTAAACGCCGTCCGAACAGCGCGATCCGGCGACCCGCCATGTTCAAGAAAGCTTGAGTTATGATAATACTCAATCATACTTACTCGGTTTGACACGGCAAAAGCTATCTGCGCCTTTAGTTTATAGTCGTCTTTGTCCTGACGGTCACGTCCAGTTGCCTCAAAGCTCCAAAGAACAGGCGGTGCTATTACATCCTCACCGACAATCTCGCTTATATAGTCGTAAATGCCGTTTTTATAAAAGAATTCCTCACAATCAAAGCTGCCATCTTCCTTCTGCCACTTAAAGATGAAGCGTATACCGGCGTTGACGACAGCCTGTTTTAATAATGTTGTGCGGTAATACTCGCGCGGGATGTTTATTTCTGTGAATACTTCGGTGTCGGGCCTCCAACGTATAGTCGTTCCGCTTTTTTTGCCACGTTTCCCGACCGGACGCTGACGCAACTCACTTGCCGCTTCCCCTCGTTTGAAGCTTATCTCGGAAATAATGCCGTTTGATATGGACTGTACTTCCATATATTCCGATGCGTATTGCGTCGCACAAGCGCCAAGACCGTTTAATCCAAGCGAAAACTCATAAGCAGAGCCGGTTTCATTATTGTGATATTTGCCACCTGCATAAAGCTCGCAAAATATTAACTCCCAGTTATAGCGCTGTTCACGTTCGTTGTAACCAAGCGGCACACCGCGGCCGAAATCTTCAACTTCAATCGAGTGGTCAGCAAAAGCTGTGACGATTATTTTATCCCCATAGCCCTCGCGCGCTTCATCAACTGCATTTGAGAGTATTTCAAAAAAAGCATGCTCACATCCCTCAAGGCCATCCGAACCGAACATAACTGCCGGACGCTTTCTTACTCTATCTGGCCCCTTGAGTGATGTTATGCTCCTATCATCGTACGCCGGCTTTCTTCTTGCTGACATTTGTCAAACTCCATTTTTATTTTTATATAATTATTTTTATGTTTTCGCGTCTGTTAACGATATTAGATGTTTGTCGAACACACTGTTTATACATTCATTTTGCAATTTACTCTTAGCTTTGTTTTTCTTTGCTTTGCTTACTCTTCCGACACGCTTGCTTTCAATAACCTGTGCGCCCGAGGTATCCTGCCCGGGCGCTACTAACATCCATATTATAACACATATTTTTGACATGTGCAAGTTCGTTTTAGGCAAACGGCAACTTGCCCCTATGATTGTAGCTTAAAATGCTGCTTCAATCTCAAGCAGCCTGTTGTACTTTGCTACGCGCTCACTGCGGCACGGAGCGCCAGACTTAATAAAACCAGCGCCCATCGCAACGGCTATATCGGCTATTATGCTATCCTCCGTCTCACCCGAACGGTGTGAAAGTATGAAATTATAGCCGGCGCTGGTGGCTGTTTTAATAGCCTTTATTGTCTCTGACAGAGTTCCCACCTGATTCGGTTTTACAAGCAGTGCGTTCGCACAGCCGAGTTCTATTCCAAGCCTTACGCGATCAGCCTGCGTTGCGAAGAAGTCGTCACCGACAAGCATTATTTTATCGCCTAAAGCAGATGTGAGCTTCGCCCAGCCTTCAAAGTCATCTTCGCCGACGCCATCTTCGATTGACATAATGGGGTATTTCTCGCAAAGCTCCTGCCAGTGTGCTATAAGCTCATCCGTTGTATAAAACACATCTCTCTTCGGCAGGCGGTATCCGTCCTTTATCTTCCATTCGCTTGATGCGACGTCCAGCGCAATTTTTACTATCTTTTCATCGTATCCCGCCTCGTGAATTGCCTCTACCAGCAGCATAAGGGCATCTTCATCGCTACCAAGCTCAGGCGCATAACCGCCCTCGTCGCCAACGGCCGTGCTCTTGCCACGCTTTTTAATCAGCTTGCCAAGCGTATGATAAATTTCAGCGCCACATCTGAGGGCTTCTGCAAATGTTTTTGTACCATACGGCACAATCATAAACTCCTGTATGTCAATATTATTAGATGCGTGAGCGCCGCCATTGATGACATTCATCATCGGAGAGGGCATTTTTCTATAAGAAGCAGCAGCGCCGCCAAGATAAGCATAAAGCGGCAGCTTAAAATAAGCAGCACACGCCTGTGCATACGCAAGCGAAACCGCAAGGATAGCATTTGCGCCAAGCTTTGATTTATTTGGCGTTCCATTAACCTCGCAAAGGAATTTATCAACCGCAGCTTGTCCGGAAACACCGGATTTGATGAGGGCGGGTGCAATAACATTGTTTACATTTGCAACAGCGCATAAAACACCTTTCCCGCCATATCTTTTTTTATCGCCATCGCGAAGCTCATGAGCCTCATGCACACCAGTTGACGCACCGGACGGTACGCAGGCTACGCCTACGTTGCCGCTGACCAATTTTACCGAGCATTTTACAGTCGGATTTCCGCGCGAATCTAAAATCTCGATTGCGCGGACAGCTGCAACAGCAGGAATTCCGCCAAAATGTTTCATTTTTATAGCACTCCTTATCATTTATTGATTCTACAATAATTTGTCTTGCGGGCATGTCTTTGTCGCAACAAAGCTGAGTTTTGTTACTCATAAGAGTAAAACGTCGTATTTTCTATACCAAATGATTCCCGCAAGACTACCCTCCGATACATTGTGAGGTAAAGTTTTGACAATCCTCCTCAATAAATGTTATACAAAATGACAACCGCCGTGTAAAGACCCCAGCACGGCGCTTTCCTTTATTACATCTATTTTTTTGATATAAACACACATTTTATATATAAACGGTTCACATATTGTGCTGTCTTTTTATCTACAAAGTTTTTTGGGCAATGCTCGTCTTATACATTTCGAGGAGAGTATCTGCTGCTATGTCAAGACAGTCAAGCATCTTAAAGCTTAAAGCTCCGCCATATAAACAAAAAACTCAGTTATCAAAACAGCCGTGCATATGAAACGGAAGGGTGATAAATGCATATACTTTAAAATGTTAGTATATAACCGCTTGGAGGAATATATGATAATACATACCGTTAGTAGTGGGGAAACCGTAATTTCTATCGCTCGAACGTACGGGGTACCTCCTTCACAGATAATACAGGACAACGAGCTTGCGCTGCCGGAAAAACTCACCGTCGGTCAGACGCTCGTTATAACCCAGCCTACAGTTACACATACAGTTAGAAATGGCGATTCTCTTTCATCAATAGCAAGGGATTACGGTGTCAGCGTCAACCAACTTCTGCGCAACAATCCAATCCTTGGCGGAAACTACGACATATACCCGGGTCAGACGCTTGTAATATTATACCCACCGCCGCAGCTCGGACGGCATTACGTCAACGCCTACATTTATCCCTTTATAAACCAAGATGTGCTGCGTAAAACTCTCCCTTACCTGTCGTACCTCACAATATTCACCTATGGCATACGCCGCGACGGAACACTGATACCGCCAAGTGGTGGTGATGACGAAGAAATAATTAATATAGCGCGGCAATATGGTGTTGCCCCCATCATGCTTGTGTCAACCCTAACTGAAGAGGGCGTATTCTCAAACGAGATTGCAAACTACATATTCACAAATCTGGAAATTGAGGATGCCGTAGTACAAAACATTGTTGACACAGCCGTTGCAAAAGGCTACGCGGGTGTCGATCTTGACTTTGAGTATATCGGAGCTGCAAACGCAGAAAACTTTGTTAGATTTGCCACAAAGGTTCGAGACGAGCTAAAATCGCGTGGTAACTATGAGCTTTTCGTATCTCTTGCACCTAAAAATCAGCGCAATATGCCCGGGTTATTATATGAAGGTCATAATTATGCCGAGCTTGGTAACGTAGCAGATAAGTCTCTTCTCATGACTTACGAGTGGGGATACATCTACGGACCGCCGATGGCTATTGCGCCGCTCGATGCAGTTTCAAGGGTGGTAGATTATGCGCAAAGCGAAATCCCCTCCGAAAAGCTTATGTTAGGTATGCCGAACTACGCATACGACTGGCAGCTTCCGTATATCGGAGGCACAACAGTAGCCGAATCTATGACAAATGCAGAAGCCATCGAGCAGGCACAAAATTATCAAGTGCCTATCAATTTCGACGAATCCGCACAATCACCGTATTACAGGTATTATGAGCGCGACGTTCTACCCGAGGAGGAAGCGCTGCACGTTGTCTGGTTCGAGGATGCGCGCAGTATATTAGCAAAGCTTGAGCTTGCATCAGAAGAGGATCTCGCAGGCATTAGCGTGTGGAATATAATGAACTACCATGCTCCTCTTTGGCTTGTCATCAATTCAATGTATGAAATAATAAAACCGGGCGTCAACGAATAGACGCCCGATTTATTTATGCACACATAATCACAACACGGTGTATATTCCCCTTGATCAAACACTAATGGCTTTTTTATATAACATTATTTTATAAGTTCTTTATATATTATTCCCTTAGAGACACCTCTGTCGCGCGCCACAGCTTTTATTGCTTCCATGCGGCTAAGCCCTTCTGCTTCATAAAAAGCAACATGCTCTGCGACTGTTATGCAAGACCAGTCGGAAATACTCGTTTTTTTATTGTCTGCTCCGTGTAAAACAAGCACATATTCACCACGCGGTTCCCTCTCCGAGTAAATAGAGACAGCGCCATCAAGGTCGGTGCGAATAACTTCCTCATTTAACTTTGTCAGCTCGCGGCAAAGCGTTATCTTACGGCTGCCGCCGCAAGCCGAACGAAGCTCTGAAAGCGTTTTTTTAAGGCGGTGAGGTGATTCATATATAACAGCCGTGCGCTCCTCACGTGAAAGCTCAGCAAGGCGGGATTGCCGCTGTTTAGCTTCTGTCGGCAAGAAACCCTCAAAAACAAATCGGTGAGTATCAGCGCCCGAAACAGCAAGCGCCGTAATTGCCGCGCAAGGCCCCGGAATACAAACGACGGGAATTCCGCGCCCAGCACAAAGAGCGACAAGATCCGCTCCGGGATCGCTGATACCGGGAACACCGGCATCCGTGCATAAAGCACAGCTCTCCCCCGCCATAAGACGCTTTATAATGCGCTCTCCGCTTTCCTTTTTATTATGCTCATGATAGCTCGTCATCGGTTGCTTAACCCCAATCGCAGCAAGGAGGCGTCCCGTGCGCCTTGTATCTTCTGCTGCGATAAAGTCCGCTTCACGCAAAACTTTTATAGCTCGCGATGAAAGGTCAGCTAAGTTACCTATCGGTGTTGATACAAGATAAAGAGTCCCGCCACACACATCGTTTGCGCCGTCGGTCCCTGTATCAACAGTGGATATAACATCTGCGAATTTTTCTGCCGACACACTGTTTGCATCATTACTGGACACATTATTATCTATATCTGCATCTTTTACAGTTCCGTTTTTTTCAATATCACCACTCATCTGAGCACATACCTCTCCGGGAAATGTCCGGTTTCATATATTTCGCGGAAAATATCGGTTTCTTCTCGACAACCGCCCTCCGATAGGGCATCTTTATAAATAAAAAGCGGCGCTGTTACTCGTACGCCCTCACCACCGCCGCGGCGTGCTCCGATAAGGACAAGCGACGGTGCTGAGTTTGCGTCGGGATAAACATATGTCATTATTTTCAGCTCAAGCCCAACATCTGAAAGCGACCTCAGTAAAGTGACCATACGCTCAGGACGGTAAACAGCATAAAACATACCGCCATAACGCAAAAGCATCGCAGCGCATGCTGTAAACTCCCGTATCCCGCCTAAAACCTCACGCCGACAGATGTCGCTCACACGGCTACTGCTGCATAAACCTGCGCCGGGGCGCAAATAAGGCGGGTTTGAAAACACAAGATCAAACTGTCCGGCATATTCAGAGGGGGCAAGCTCTCTGATGTCAGCAGCAATCGGTGTTATAAACTTCGAATAACCGTTTTCCTCAATATTCTGGCAAAGAGCTGCGTAAAGCTCCGGTTGAACCTCAAATGCCGTTATAGTATCCGCTGTGCCCCGACAAATAGTTAAAAGTGACACTGCCCCGCTGCCTGAGCCAAGCTCTGCCGCACGCACAAAAGTGCCGGCAGGGCGAGAAATATAGGCGGATAGCAAAAACGCATCCGTTGTAAACGGAAGACATCCGGGCGGTGTGCGGAGAGTTAAGCCAAAATTTATACTGATGCGTTCGCCATAAGTGTTATCACTGCTGATTTTAGTCATAATAAGACCTCATGCTACCGGGCACCATACGTGCCAGGGCTGTACAACACATATTATCACATAAAGGAATAAACCGCGCCGAGTAAACGGCGCGGTTTTATAGGCATCATGTTCCGATAGAATCAATTAGTCTTCCTTCGGTTCTGGAGCCTCAACCGGGCAAACACTGGCGCAAGCGCCGCAGTCTATGCACTTCTCAGCATCAATTACGTACTTGCCATCTTCATCAGCGGAAATGGCGCCGACCGGGCATTCAGCTTCGCAAGAGCCGCATCCTATGCACTTTTCTTTATTAATTATATGTGCCATAACAGACAACCTCCGTTTAATATTAAGAGATAACCTCACGCTTTTATGATTCTATCACAAATAAAATAGTTTGAAAATACCTTTTCGATAAATTTCGGCATATATTATGCTGACAGTTCTGCCCGTATTTTAAGAATTCACAAAAGCTCACTGTCTGATGTGCCTTCCGAACTGTCTGATGTGCCCTCCGAACTGTCTGATGTGCCCTCCGAACTGTCTGATGTGCTCTCCGAGCTGTCTGATGTGCTCTCCGAAGCCTCATCAATGCTTGCACTTTCAATAACCTCAACCTCGTCACGGTGAAAAACCTTGATATAAGCATTCTCACCGTCACCTATGCTTACCTTTATAAGACCGGACAGCGGCTGTGATTCCACAACGACGCCGATACCTTCTTTCGTTTGGACTATACTGTTATGACGCGGTGTTTTGCGCCCCTCCTTTTCGTATGTTTCACACTCGTAGCGTAAGCAGCACATAAGACGCCCGCATGCACCAGATATTTTCGTTGAATTGAGTGAGAGGTTCTGCTCCTTCGCCATACGTATAGACACTTGCGCGAAGTCGTAGAGGAATGTTGAGCAGCAGAGCGGGCGCCCGCATACGCCAAGCCCACCTAAAAGTTTTGCCTCGTCTCGTACACCTATCTGGCGCAGCTCAATACGAGTGCGAAAAACAGATGCGAGATCCTTGACAAGCTCGCGGAAGTCGACACGCCCTTCAGCTGAAAAATAAAACATCAGCTTACTGTTATCAAATGTATATTCAACGTCGATCAGCTTCATATCAAGCCCATGAGCAGCTATTTTTTCACAGCAAATGTCAAATGCCTCACGCTCACGCTTGATATTTTGTTCATTCTTTTGTGCGTCTTCTTCCGTCGCTATGCGTATGACCGGGCGTAGCGGCGCAACAAGCGACTGTGCGGGGACATATCTGTTTGAGAGTACTACAACGCCATACTCAAGACCGCGTGCTGTTTCGACAATAACGTGATCGCCCTCTTTAAGCACAAAGTCCATAGGCGCAAAGTAATAAACCTTGCCCGTTTCCTTAAAACGGACGCCAACAATCTGCACAGCATCCTCATCTGGCGGCACTTTATTCGACTCTTCTTTTGCCTTTGAGGGCTCATCCTCAAACCAGTAGTCGGGAATGTACTTATACCGATTCTGATCAATTGTGCTTGATGTTTTTATTGTGTTAAAAGATACCTCGAGGGCATTTGCAGTATCATATGTTTCATACTCATAAACTTTTGCCATTGTATTATCATCTGAAAGCTCGCTGTTGCCGTCATTATTTTTTCCATGAGAATGTCCGTTCTTTTTTCCATTCTTCTTCTCATGTCTTCTATTCCGCTTTTTCCTATTACCGTTTTTGTAGCTGTCACTTTGGTTTATATTCAAAGCGCTGTTCTGGCTGTCGGTTTGGCTATTATAGCTACCGTTCCTCTTATCATTTGCCTGTGCGGCTTCATTGATAAGCATTTCATCGGGCAATATCTCATCCTGCCCAACTCTAAGCTCTATTTCATCTGCTGCGCTCTTTACAGTGCTCTTTACCTTGTTGGCGACAGCAAGCTTTTTTTCATTCTTTTTCTTTTTTCTATTTTTTTTGTTAAGTTTTTGTTTTTTATTTTTGTGACCTTTGTGTTTGATGTTCAAAGCACCGTTATTGCCGGGGGCATTTTGAACGTTCATCACGCCCGATTTGGGCTTCTTTTTATCGGCCATATTTTTACGCTGTATCTGCAAAAGCTTCGCGCAGATTCCTTTCTTTTTATATAAGCAAACATTGCTGTGGTGTATTATTTCACCACTGCTTTACACCTCATCCCCGGCGCACAACATTTTTACAAAATCAAGCCTGACTATAAAGGTGTTTATTTCTTCTACATTTTTGGGTTTATTATTTAAATTACCTACCCTGGCGCATCTTTGCACCGGCCGCTGCTAAAGCACCGGTGACATACGCGTTGCGCTCAAGTGATAAATAAAGTTCGTCAATTGCGTCAGCGGCGCGCACTATGTCTGCCACCGTATAAGGCATTGCTGCTTTTTGCGCCGTATCCCTCTTTGCAAAAAAGCACAGTGGCGCCGCCTTACTTCGCTTAACGGCAAGCATATCGCGAAGAGCGTCTGCCATATCTTTTACAAGCTGCTTAGCGTCTTCCCGCCGCAATATATTTCCAGCGCCAGGATTTATTGATACTAATGCCTCGGAGGAGCCTGAAATCAACCCGCAAAGCAGTTTTACGGCAAGGGTGCGCTCACGACGGCGCTCCTTAAGCCCCCCGCTAAGAAGCGTCAGCGCGACACCCGGCATACCGCCGGAAGCCACAATCAGCTCATCCCAGCCTTCCCTGTCGCTGTCACGGAGGCGGCGAGCCTTAGCCCCTTCTTTTAACAGAAGAAACTCCTCAATTTCATCCGCTGTGAGCGGTCTGAGTCGCAGTGTCGGTGCCCGCGAGCGGACAGTCGGCAAAAGCCGTAGCGGCTCAGTGCATGTCAACAGGAAAACAGCGTATGACGGCGGTTCCTCAAGCACCTGTAAGAATGCGTTTTGCGCGTCTTTTGTCATAAGGTGCGCGTCTTCTATGATATATATTTTCCTCTCCGATTCAGACGGGAGAATAAACGCATCGGCTCTTACCTCACGAATTGTGTCAATGCCAAGTGTGGCACGATCTCCGCGATCAACGGTTATAACATCCGGATGTACCCCACGCTCGACTTTCCGGCAAGGTGTGCATACACCGCAAGGAAGCGCACCGTCCCCTTTGCCTTCGCAAATGAGCGCTGCGGCAAAGAGATGTGCAAACATCGTTTTCCCGGAGCCTTGTCCGCCCTCTATTATATAAGCGTGAGCAGCCTCGCCTCGTCTGATGATGGTGGCGACATTTTTTTTAAGCTCTGTATTGCCCGCAAATTTATCAAAATCAGATGAAACGTTTTTACCGGACAAGAAATCACCTCCGCGGCACCTGTCATCTCAGAGCGTGACGCATATGCTCTCAACGCTGCTTTCTATCAGCATTAAGGCTTCTTCCTCACCGCATACTTCACCTGGCATAAGTATCGGCACACCGGGCGGATAGGGAGCCGTCGGCTCTGCGCAAATACGTCCAACTGCTTCTTTTGTTTTAACGGTTTCAAACTCACAAAGCAGCGCATCAGATATCGTCATCGCGCGCTTTGGCCTCGTTTTTACATAAACACATGGGGAGAAATGTTGCTTGCCGTTTTTATGTTTATGTCCCCCTCCATCTTTGCCCACAGCGGCACCTCGCACATAATCAAAAGACGCCGACATAAGCGCTGAAAACTCACGTTCTCCATGCAGCACCGATGGAATTATAACGATGTTATGCCCATCGGTAAACTCGCACTTTATTCCCTTTTGTGAGAGGAAACTGTAATAAGCGCGCCCGTTGCCATCCGGTGGCGATACTGTTATGCGGCACGGATCCGATATTTTATAGCTTGGCAGCAAAAAACCAAGTGTGCGGAGCTCGTTTTTCGCATTTTCAACGCGCCTCGCAAGCTCCTCTGTCAGCCTCGCACCGTTTTCATACATAAATGCTGCACAAGAAAAAATTGATAATATAACCGGGTACGAGGGGGATGTTGATGTAGACCTCGCCATCCGGCGGGAGAGCATATCGAAATGTCCAAAACGTCCTGTGCCGTGCAAAAGCGCCGCTCCCGTCATTGCGGGAAGCGTTTTGTGAAGCGATGATACCGTAAGATCGGCGCCGTTTTTTATAGGCGACAGCCGCCCGCCATCAAAAAAGTCAAGATGCGCGCCGTGCGCAGCATCGCAAACAAGCGGCACGCCTGCGCTATGACAAACGCTTGCAATAGAGGCGACATCTTGTATATGTCCATAATAGTCGGGGCTTGTTATAATAACAGCGTTGTATGCGCCGTCCTTAAGGGCTGCCGCGAAGTCATCTGATGAATATTCGCCTGATTCATCAGGATAAATAAAATCAACATCGGCGCCGATGGCAGCCATAGCATACACGGCGGATTTATGAATCCCGCGCGCAGAAAGGAATTTTACTCCCCTTTTACTACAACATAACGCTGTATTGCTCCCTTGCCTCGCAGCATTACCGCTAAACGGTGATGCCCTGTCTGGTTCAAATGCCGCTGCTGCAATTGCTGCAAAAAGAGCAGCTGTTGCTCCGCCCGTCGTCGGCACAGTTGCCCCCGTGCCGTATATGGCAGCCAGCGCCCGGCAGGCGCTTTTTATTGGCCCGCCCTCTCTTGGGTCGTATAAGTTGTCTGAAAAATCAAGCTCGGTCACATCAAGCTTATACACCGGTATAAGTGCCTCTGGCAACATGTCAAATACAAGACCGGCGTGACCGGGCATGTGGAAGCGAACAGCGCCTGACGCCGCATAATCTTCAATTTGCCTTGACAGTGCGGTGAGAGCGCCGATTATTTCATTCCTCGTCAATGGCGCTCCTCCCCCGAGCATAGATTTAATTATATATATTATACCCCATAGTGAAAATACATGTCAACGGTGTGCGGCATCCGCCAAATACAAATGCCGTGAGACTAAAGCAATATCCCATTTAGCCGTATCTATTTTATTGACAGTTTTTGATTTTTTGACATATAATAAAGCTTCGAAATGCACCACACCATATTATATATGGTGAAAGTGACATTTATAAACTTAATCCGGCGCTCGGTTTTGTAATTTATTCGACTTGCAAACTACTATATGTTATACTTTACATAGCATTGTTTTTTTGTTTTCGTTTGTCTCTTTTCATAACATATTTTATGAATTTTCTTAATAAAAACGCTCCAGACAGAAAGGTAAAAATAAAAAAAATGCCACCGGCAAGCTCTTCACAATTGCAAAAAAAAGCAGGCTCTGCCCCGACAGCCGCTATTATAACTCTTGGCTGCAAAGTAAACCAATATGAAAGCGAAGCTATAGCTGAAAGGCTCACCTCTCTCGGCTTTGACGTGCTCACGTCGGCTGATGTCTGCGATGTATATATAATAAATACATGCACCGTAACGGCGGAGGCCGACCGCAAAAGCCGTCAGATGATACGCCGCGCTCGCACGCTGAATCCCGGCGCCGCTGTCATCGTCTGCGGCTGTTACGCACAGGGCTCGCCCCTTGACGTTGCGAGGATTGATGGCGTAGCCTTTGTTTCTGGCAGCGCCGATAAGCTTCGTGCCGCCGACGCCGCCCTTGAAATAGTGAAAAATGGCATACCTACATCCCCTGTCGTGTCGGTCGGAGCGCTGCCGACCACATACGAGCCAATGGAAATATCACACGCGCCGAAAACACGTGCGTTTGTCAAAATATGCGACGGCTGTGATGGACGCTGCGTTTACTGCATCATTCCATCCGTCCGTGGGCGTGTCCGCTCGCGCAAGATAAGTGACATCACGAGCGAAGTTACTCGCCTTGTTGAAGGTGGCTGCCTTGAGGTTGTGCTCACAGGTATCGAAACAGCTTCTTTTGGGCGCGACACGGGTGAGACGCTCATTGATCTTTTGCGTGCTGTTGATAGTGTTCCCGGTATACGCCGCATTCGCCTCGGCTCGCTTGACCCCACAATAATGCGCCCGCATTTTATTGAAGCGATTACCAAGCTACGCCACCTGTGCCCCCATTTTCACCTGTCAGTCCAAAGCGGATGCTCAAAAACGCTTGCCGCCATGCGCCGCCGCTATACGGCGGAAATGGTGGAAGAAGCTGCCGCTGCCCTTCGCGCAGTATTCCCGCGTGTTATGCTGACGGCTGATGTCATCACCGGATTTCCGGGTGAGACGGATGAAGATTTTGAGGAAACTCTTAATTTTATGCGCCGCATGCGTTTTCTCTCCGCCCACGTATTTGCTTTTTCCCCTCGCCGCGGCACCCCTGCCGCCACAATGGACGGTCAGATTCCGCCTGCTGTGCGCCGGGAGCGCTCCTCTCAGCTAATCTCCCTTCAGCGAAAAATAACTGATGATGTCATCGCCGAATATATTGCTGCTTATCCAAAAGATGAAATTCTCCTTGAAGCCACAAGTGGGCGACTATCCGGACATACTCCAAACTTTATTGAAACCATAATAAAACAAACTGACAGCGCATCAAGCGCCGTAAGCGGCAGGTTATATGATGTGATTTTCACCGGGTGCCGCGACGGCATTGCCTTCGCTGAAATAATATAGCATAAAGCGGGCGCGACACTTCTTTTTACGTCGCACCCGTTATTTTTTGTGTCAAAATATTTCCGCTTTTCGAATATGACTTATACAGTAAATTTGCTTGTGCTTTACCGGCGGCATTATCACTGATACTATCTCTCTCCCCTAAAAAACAAGCAAAAAGTACAAATGTCCTTCGTATTTATTAATATTTGATAAGTAAAATTGTATAACATTACTATTAGCTTTTTACTATTGTATATGTTATAATAAATATGTAAGGATTGGTGACTTTTTTCTGTAACATCACCTCCTGTTTGGTTTCTCAGAAAACGCCTTTAATAAAAAAATTACAAACGGGGGAGGGGAGAAGTTTGTTTAAGGTGGGAGATACAGTTGTTTACGGCACTAATGGAACCTGCGAGATTGTTGAAATAAGTGAGTTCGATTTCACCGGCGAAAAAACACTGTATTATGTGTTGCGTCCAAAAGGAGATAAGAGCTCGTTGATATATGTGCCAACAGACAATAAAGACCTGACTTCGAAAATGAAATACACACTCGATGAAGATGAAATACGAAAACTTATAGAATCTGTTGCCGACTTTGAGCCCCTGTGGGTCGACAACGCCATAGCGCGAAAACAAAGATGCCGTGATATTGTTGCAAGCGGCGACAGGCGTGAGCTTATATGCATGGTCAAGAATCTTTACCATCGCGAAAAGCAAATGAAGGCAAAGGGCGGAAAGCTCAATATGACAGACGAGCAATATTACCGCACAGCAATTAAGATGCTCTGCGACGAATTTTCAGATGTTCTCAAAATCAGCCATGAAAAGCTCATCCCCATACTTACAGGGGAAAAAGAGCTTCCGCCAAAGGCTAGTGCATAACAACATAGCATATATAACAAATATGCAGATACAAATTTTATGAAAACAATCATACCTGTAAAAATCCCCGCCGAGAA
>LSQX01250678.1_pt1 | contig 32292 bp, 45 predicted proteins | sample 654561 | NCBI WGS metagenome assembly LSQX01 (sample SAMN04489861, study PRJNA283612) | anaerobic digester metagenome | isolation source: 4 biogas reactors fed with cattle manure at either 37C or 55C with and... | place: Denmark: Kongens Lyngby | collected 2014 | reverse complement strand
TCAATATTTCTTGGACAAGCCTGAAAAGAGCGATAGAACGAATACCAGAATAAAGACGATGAAAAGCATATTAAACCTCCACCTGCAATAAGCCCGGCTCTCCGTAGGCAAGGGCTCCAAGTTCCCTGCCCCAGTGCCAGAGATAAGCGCCTCCCTTTGCCCGGTCCTCCTGGTCAATGTAGTTGTTGTAAAAGAGGACCGGTTTAGCCAGAATCTGTGACCGCTCCCTGTATTCCTCCCGGATCGATTCATGCCACTCATCGATGGGGTAATCACAATGGACAGGCCAGAGGAAAAGATCGGTGTCCACATCCCTGTCGATAATAGGCATGAGGAGATGGTCTTCCCAAAAATCACCGCAAACAAGGATAGTGATATTGGTTTGATTCAATTTGAAAGTAATAAATTCACTTCCTTCTTTGTACTCGACGCCGGTGCCTTTGATCCTCCATCCTTCTGAAACTCTCCGGTAGTGACCCTTAATGTCACCTTGCCTGTCGATGACCAGGTAGGAGGAGAAAAGATAGCCGTGGTCATTTTCGTGGAAACCAAAGCCGATCGCGACTCCTTCATCAGCGGCCCATCGCCGGATCTGGCTGATTTCTTTTCCCCGGATGAAAAGCGCCTTCATGGCGTCGCGTGAATAGTTGAAATTGAGCCCGTTAAAACCGGTCAGAAAAGCTTCGCCGAAGACGACCAGGTCCGGCTTGTGTGGTCTTGCCTCTAATAGTGCGGTTTTCATGGTCGCCATATTGTGATCCAGATCATCAATGGAGGCGGGCAGGCAGGCGCAGGTGATACGGAGCGGTTTCCTTCTCTTATCCGGCTGATCCATAAGTACCTCCTGTCCTGAAAAAACGCAACCGCCCCCGGGGAGGAGGCGGTTGGCGGGTTTTAGTCCGGGCTTTGACTAATCGTCCGCCTCCAGCGAAATGAAGTCAAATCGGGTGACATCGAACAGGCCCATGTCGGTCAGTTTCAATTCGGGGATAACGGGCAGAGCCATGAAGCAAAGTGTCATGATGGGTTCGACTTCCCCGCTCACCTTCAGTTCCCTGATGGCAGTCTCATGCAGCTCCGACAACTTGTTGTTGACCCACTCGCCCGACTGGTCACTCATGATGCCGCCAACGGGGAGGGGGAGGCGGGAGAGGACTTGCCGGTCTTTTACCAGGATCACGCCGCCTTCCTGCTTGATCAGTTCCTCAACGGCAAAAGCCATGTCCTCGTCGTTTGTACCCGCTGTGATGATGTTGTGCGAATCGTGGGCGATGGTAAGCGCCACGGCCCCTTCCTTGATGCCGTAGCCCCGCAGGAGGCCGACAGCGGCATTGCCGGTGTTCTTGTGGCGCTCGATGACAGCCAGTTTGACGATATCCTGGTCCGCCTGATAGATGAAGTCACCTTCGGGGTCAGTTTGGACTTCTGCGACTCCCTTGCCGGTGACGACCCCGCCCGGCAGGATGTCGATCACGTGCACCTTGTTCTTTTTCAGCTTGAGTCTCAGTCTGTCAATGGAAAAATCCTTGACATGAACACTGCTGCGGACAGGCGAGATATCCGCCCGTTTGACCGGCAGCAGATAACGGCCGTCTTCCGCCACCTTTTCACCGTCGATGAAGACGTACTTGGCCTTGAACTCCTCCAGGTTGTTGACCAGAGTGATGTCGGCCCGTCTGCCCGGGAAAAGGGCGCCCCGATCCTTGAGGCCGAAGGCCTCGGCGGCGTTCAGTGTCGCCATCTGAACCGCGGTCACGGGGTGGATGCCGAACTTGACGCATTTGCGCAGATGATCGTCCAGATGACCCTCTTCCAGAATGGTCTTGGGCTGCCGGTCGTCTGAGCAAAGGAGGCAGCGTCTGGCGTTGCGCGTAGTCACTACAGGAAGCAGGTCCTCCAGATTGTGGCAGGCTGACCCCTGCCGCATCAGGATGTACATACCATTTTGAAGACGCTCGTACATCTCTTCTTTGGTTGAGCATTCGTGATCTGCCAGGATGCCCGCTGAGGCGTAAGCGCAAAGCTCCTTCCCGCTGATGCCGGGGCTGTGGCCATCGATCAGCTTGTTGACGCGCTTGGCCGCGGCCAGTTTGTCCAGGACACCCGGATCCGCGTGAATGACACCGGGGAAGTTCATGAACTCACCCAGGCCCAGGATCCGGTCATCGGCCAGGGGTCCTTCCAAATCCGCGGCTTCCAGGATGGCGCCCGCGTTCTCAAAGGGCGTCGCCGGGACACAGGAAGGGACGACGTACTCGATGTGAAGCACCGCCTCGGCGGCCGCGTCCAACATGTATTGGATTCCCTTGATGCCCGCTACATTGGCGATTTCGTGAGGATCTGCGATGATGCTGGTGGTTCCAAAAGGCACCAGCAGGCGGCTGATCTCTTCCGGCGTGACGAAGGCGGACTCGATGTGGATATGGGCGTCGATCAAGCCGGGCATGGCGAAGAGTCCCTCAGCGTCGATTGTCTCCTTGCCCTCATAATCGCCTGTACCGGCGATTAATCCATCAACGATGGCGATGTCACCCTGCCGCACTTCGCCCAGGCCGACATCGACGATCCGGCAGTTCTTGATGACAAGGTCGGCGGGCTCCCGACCCGCTGCCACGTCAATCAGACGTTTCAAAGCTTCCTGGTTCATGAAGGCCTCCTGTTCATTCTTGGCCGAAGTGGCTGCCTATTGAATTTCCCAGATCACATTCACCGATTCAGTGAACTTGAGATCGTCCGGCTCAAGGTCGGGATCGACGGCGCCGAAGGCAGTCGGGGCAGTGAGGCGGGCACTTCTCATCACTTCATGGCGAAGGGGAATCTCTTCTCTCGGGTAGACCATGCGCATGATTTTCCCCAGACTGACACCGGCGGCATCAGCCAGGTTTTTGGCCTTGCCCTTGGCGTCTAATACTGCCCGTTTGATCAGTTCGCCTTTGATCGCTTCCGGATCCCTGATCTGGTAAAGAATCTGGAATTCAACGGGCACACCACTTTCGAGAAAGGCGGTCAAGACCTGCCCCAGCTTGTCCCTGTCCACGTCCATGATCAGCTTGAGCCGGTGAACATACTCGAAGCCCACGAATCGCTGTTTGTACTGGCCGTCTTTATCCTGAAACCCTTCCTGCTTGCTGTCAATGGTCAAAAGGCTGGTTTTGAGTTCATCCGGTTGAATGCCGACCGCGGCCAGGGCCTGTTTGAGACGACCTGACGAGACAGCCGATTCCTCCAAGGCTTTGCCGTACTGGTCATGGGCGCCGGTAAGGGTGAGGAGAAGGTGGACGGTATCAGGCTGGACGGTCATTTGTCCCGTTCCCGTTACCCGGATTGTTCTGATCATGGCCGATCCTCCAATTGGTGATTTCGTCTCTATCTTAGCATGCTGGCGGCGTCGTTTTGTGAATTTTGTGATCGTGATATGATACTGTTGCACGATGTAATAAGGACTTTTACAGGACAAGCGTTCTGTAATTTGTTATTCTGATCTGGAATAAAAGACAGGGCCGGACGATGGAGGATCTATGAAGAAAACATGTGAGGTCATGGCGTCGACGCCGCTATTTGCCGGTTTGGACCACGACCTTTATCTTGAGTATTGCCGCGACACCCACATTCATCTTAATGGCAAGGGCCAGCTGGTCATTATGGAGGGGGCGACCTGCCAGGGAATTGGAGTGATTATTGAGGGACAGGCGGCCCGACAAAAATTCACCCCCACGGGGGAGTACACCACACTTAACCTGCTTGGCCCCGGAACGGTGTTTGGGGCAGATCTGATTTTCTCATCCTTCCGGCACTATCCCTATTCACTGGAGGCCTTGACCCTGGTCAAAACCATTTTTATTTCCCGGGAGGATCTATTGGGCCTGATCGCGAAAAGCTCACAGCTGCTTTTGAATTACATGGCCTTCCTGTCTGACCGCGGCCGTGACCAGGATCAGAGAATCCATCTTCTGTCACAGAAGACCCTGCGCCTCAAAATTTCAGGCTATCTTCTGTCCCTGTTGGAGGATCAGCTGGAGTATGAAGGAAAGACCCTTCGCGAAGCCATTGAAGTCCCGACGACTTCAGCCGTCATGCTACCTGTTTCCAAGGAGGTGGTCGCCCGCCTGCTGGCCATGCCGAGACCCTCGTTTTCCAGGGAACTCATCAGCATGGAAAAAGACGGACTGATCCGTGTCAGCGGACGCAATATCTGGCTGACAGACCTGCACGGCCTGGCCTGCGGCCTCTACGAAGACTGCGATATCGACTTATAGAAATTGGAACAAACGGCGCTCGAGTCGTGAATGATAGCAAACGATCGTCATAGGGATGATGAACGGGAGGGAAAGAATGGGATATAAGTCAGACATCGAGATCGCGCAGGAGGCAAAACTTTTACCGATTGACGAGATCGCGAAACGAGCCGGGATTCCTCAGCAATACCTGGAGCATTACGGCAAATTCAAGGCCAAAGTGTCCTTGGAGGCGCTCAAAGGACATGAGGATAACAAGGGCAAACTTGTCCTTGTGACCGCCATTACGCCAACACCTGCGGGTGAGGGAAAAACCACGACCACCATCGGTCTCGGTGACGCCCTGACCAAGTTGGGTAAGCGATGCTCCCTGGCCCTGCGTGAACCCTCCATGGGACCTGTGTTTGGGATCAAAGGCGGCGCCGCCGGAGGCGGTTACGCGCAAGTCGTGCCCATGGAAGATATCAATTTACACTTCACCGGCGATATGCACGCCATTGGGGCAGCCAACAATCTGCTTGCTGCCATGGTCGACAATCACCTGCAGCAGGGCAATCAGCTGGGCATTGATCCCAAGCAGATTACCTGGAAGCGGGCTGTTGACATGAATGACCGTCAGCTTCGCTTCGTGGTTGACGGCTTGGGCGGGCGCCTGAATGGTGTGCCCCGCGAAGATGGTTTTGAAATCACGGTCGCGTCCGAGATCATGGCGGTCTTCTGCCTGTCAACTTCTTTAACCAACCTGAAAGAACGGCTGGGCCGGATTGTCATCGGTTATTCCTACCAAGGCAAGCCCGTGACAGCCAGTGACCTGAAAGCGCACGGCGCCATGGCTGCTCTACTTCGGGATGCTCTGGCACCCAATCTGGTTCAGACGCTGGAGGGGACGCCGGCCTATGTCCATGGCGGTCCTTTTGCCAATATCGCGCATGGCTGCAACAGTGTGTTGGCTACAAGCATGGGTTTGACGCACGCAGAATACCTGATCACGGAAGCCGGCTTCGGAGCCGACCTGGGCGCGGAGAAGTTTGTCGATATCAAATGCAGGATGTCGGGGCTGGATCCCGATGCCATTGTCCTGGTCGCGACCGTCAGGGCGCTCAAGATGCACGGGGGAGTCGCGAAAAGCGACCTCAATGGAGAGAATCTGGAAGCGCTCAGCCTGGGCATGGAAAACCTGACCCAGCATGTCAGGAATGTTGCCGATGTCTTCCTCCGGCCGGTTGTCGTCGCCATCAACCGTTTCCCTGATGATACGGAGGCGGAGGTTGAGCTGGTACGAAGCGAATGCGAAAAACACGGTGTCAACGTCGCCTTGTCCGAGGTCTGGGCCAAGGGTGGACAGGGTGGCCTGGAGCTGGCCGAAGAGGTGATCAGACTTTGCGATCAGACGTTCAAGCCTCCCTTGGGCTTTGTCTATGAGGATGACACCACGCTAAGCGAGAAGATCGAGGCGGTCGCCAAACGGATTTACCACGCCGACGGCGTCGATTTTGTCGGACCGGCTGTCAAACAGCTTAGTCAACTGGAAGAAAATGGTTTTGGCAAATTGCCCGTCTGTATCGCCAAAACCCAGTATTCTTTCTCGGACAATCCAAAGCTTATCGGCGCACCGAAAAACTTCCGGATCACCGTCCGCAACTTGAAGGCATCCGCGGGCGCGGGCTTTGTTGTGGCTTTGACTGGTGAAGTGATGACCATGCCGGGACTTCCCAAAGTGCCGTCAGCAGAGAAGATCGATGTCGATGAGAGTGGTCGGATCTCCGGGCTCTTCTAGAAAAAGGTCAGAGATCCGGTCCCTGGGAAATGTCATCAAGGGAAATTAGTATATAATGATCCGGTCGGGCCGACTGTAAAAGGAAAGGTTCGACCGGATATTAGGGCGCAGTTGGAGGCGCTTTTTACGCGAAAGCGAGGAATATGAATATGAAAGAAATCCAACAGGCCTTGAACGAGATGGCCCCCAATTTAGACCGCCTGATCGGTTTCGCGGACGGACAGGGACAAGTCCTGGCCGCTTCCGATGAAGAGGTCGTCGGAAGTCAGGATCCGGGTATCCGGGCTGTGCTGGCTTCCGGAGACAGTCAGGTCACCGCCGGTGACCGAAGCTACCGTGTCAGTCAGCGGCCTGACGACAGTTATCTGATCAGTTTTTCAGAGGGCGTCGATCCCGTTTCCAAGGCATACGTTGAACTCTTGTCACGCTGGATCAGCTCCGAAGAGTGTAAACGTGACGACCACGCCATGCGGGAGCATGAGCTCAAGCAACTCTTCTTGAAAAATGTCTTGCTTGAAAATGAATTGCCGGGGGATATACCCCTCAAGGCGCGTGAATTCAGGATTCGTTACAACGCGCGCCGGACGGTTCTGCTGGTACACTTCAAACCCGAAGAATTCAAGGCCTGCCTTGAAACCCTGACAGATCTGACCGCGGAACGTGAAGACGATTTTGTCCTGCCCATTGATGAGCAAAACATCGTCCTCCTGGCTGAAGCCACCGAGGAGAGCCTGGAAGGTCTGGATGACTTCCTGAGCAATCTGACCGAGACGCTCAAAGACCGCGCCATGGCAGACGTCACGGTTGGCGTTGGCATGCTTGCCCCGACTTTGACAGAAACAGCCAAAGCCTATCAACAGGCATCGATTGCGCTGACCGTAGGCGAAATTTTCCGGGACGCGGAATCACCCATCATGCGCTATGAGAAGCTGGGGCTTGGCCGATTGATCTACCAGCTGCCCATCACCCTCTGTGAACTCTTCCTGCGGGAGGTCTTCGAGCCGGGTACCTACGAAGCACTTGATCCGGTGACCATGAACACCATCAATAAGTTCTTCGAGAACAATCTCAACGGCAGTGAGACGTCCAGACAACTCTTCGTCCACCGCAACACCTTGGTTTACCGCCTCGACAAGGTCGAGAAGATTACCGGCCTGGATCTGCGGAATTTTGAAGACGCGGTCCTGTTCAAGCTGGCCGATATGGTGCGGGATTACCTGGCTCACGTTGAAGAACAAAAAGCTGGCAAGTAGCAGTCCGCCTGTCGGAGAAAAAATGGCTTATATCGAATTTGAGAATGTCAGTAAGACCTATCCTAATGGGACACTGGCGCTTCACGACGTATCTTTCTCGATTGAGGAAGGTGAGTTTGTTTTCCTGATCGGGGAGAGCGGAGCCGGCAAATCAACGGTCTTCCGGCTCCTGACCAGGGAAGAGAACCCCACGGCCGGCCGGATCATGGTGGACGGTTACGACATCGGCAGGCTCTCCGACCGCAGGATCCCCTTCCTTCGCCGGGGCATCGGCATGATCTTCCAGGACTTCCGTCTGATTGACACCCTGACCGTGGGTGAAAATGTGGCGCTGGCCATGGAGATCATCGGTGAATCCCCGCGCAAGGTTCGCCAACGCGTACCCTTGGTCCTGTCCATTGTTGGGCTGAGGCGCAAGGTCGACAGCTATCCGACAGAACTGTCCGGGGGCGAACAGCAGCGTGTCTGCATTGCCAGGGCCTTGATCAACAGACCCCGGCTGATCATCGCTGACGAGCCGACAGGCGATCTGGATCCGGTCAATGGGGAGACCATCATGGCGCTTCTGGACCGGATCAACAGGGAGAACGGAACCACCATTATTACCTGTACACATGACAGGAATATTGTTGACCGGATGAACCGGAGAGTCATTGAAGTCTGTGACGGCGTGCTGGCCAGGGACGATTCCCGCGGTCAGTACCTTCTGGAGAGTGAGCGAAAGAACGGCCTGACCTGCGAAAACATTTACGCCCGCAGACAGGAACAGGAAGCAGAGGAGACCCGTCGCGAAATCGAAGAAGGCGGGGAGGCTCTGCGGCAGTTCCGCGAAGAGCAGGATCCTGAATCGGACAATCTCTTTGCCAGGGAGCGGGTCAAGAGAATGAGAGAATCAGTCCGCGGTGAGGATTTCTATGACCGCATGGACAAAAGTGCCTCCTTGAGGCGCAACAGGCCCCCGGCCCGTGACCGGAGCAAAGAGTTGAGAAAACAGCTCGAACAGGAAGCTCCCACGATCCCTTCAAAACCAATAGTGAAAAAACCTCAATCAGTCCCAGGGCAGGAGGATGAACGGCTGTCGCGAACCGGCAGAATCCCCGTCATCAAGCTGAAAGGCGATGGCAAGAAACAAGGGGGTGACGCATGAAAAAGAATGAATGGCGTTACTCCTTCAAGGCGGGTTTCCAGGGACTGAGAAGACATCCTCTCCTGTCCATTGCGGCGATCACCACGCTGGCCCTGATGCTTTTTCTCATGAGCATCTTTTCCGCTTTGTCGATGAACGCCAACCACCTGTCCAAAGTGGCCTCACAACAACCCCCGATCGAGATCACCATGCAGGTCAGCGCCACCAACGATGAAATCGTCAACCTGGCGGACTTTCTGCAAAATCATGAATACATTGAGGACATCCAGGTTCATACCCCCGAAGACAATTTCGAGCAGTTTAAACAGGATATGGGGAAAGATGAATTGTGGAAGGACTTCAATTATCACCTCTATATACCTTATACATTCAGTATCCGCTTGACTGAACCTTCCTACGGACCGGCATTTGCCGATGAGACCACAGCTTTCCCGGGGGTCAAGGAAGTTCTGATGGAGTCCGAGCTGATGACCATGCTGGACAGCGTCAAGGGCTGGACCCGGCGGGCGGGCGTGATTATGTTCGTCATTCTGGCTCTGGCCGCCTCGGTTGTCATGGCCAATACCGTGAGGATCGCTGCGCTTTCCAGAAGCCGGGAGATCCACATCATGAAATATGTAGGATCAACCAAGGCCTTTATCCGGACGCCTTTTATTATTGAGGGGGTGATCATCGGACTGACGGGCGCTCTTGTCGCCAGCGTGACCTCCATCCTTGTCTATGGCAGGATCGCCGCCAGGCTCAATCCCGCTTCCGCTGTCTTCGATGAATCCCAGTTTATGCTCCTTCCGACCAGTCGGATGGCCACGACCGTCCTCCTGATCAATCTGGTCACAGGGATCGCGCTCACCATGCTGGTCAGTGCCATCTCAGTCCGCAAATACGCGAAAGTTTAAAGATTTCTGTCTCGTTAAGGCTTTGTGAAGAAAAAGTGTCAGGCCCTTTCGCGAAAAATGATTGTGATAAAATGTCCCTGACCGCTTTGGCGGAGACCGGATTATAAAGGAGCGCCCATGCATTTCCATCGTCTCACCACACGGAAGACGTTTCGCCTTTTTGCAGCCTTGCTGGCTCTTATTTTATTGATGTCACCCTTATGGGTTCAATCCCCGGGGGTATCCGCGGCCTCAGGGAGCAGCCAGGACAAACTGAAAGAAATACAAAAACAGCTCGATTCCGTCCGCTCCAGCCGAAAACAGCTGGCCGGCGAGAAGGACAAGCTGTCAGGTGACCTGGCCTATCTGGAGAAGCGGACCCAGGAACAGCGGGCCGTTTATGATTCGGCATTGGAGCAAAAAGAGGCTGCCCTGATGGTCCTGGAGATGAACCAGACAGCATCCATCCGGGCGCAGGAAGATTATGAGGCCAAGGTCGGGGAATACCAGGAACGGGTCGCTCAGATGTACGCCTGGAATCGCCAATCCATGATCAGCATGCTCCTGACCTCAGACAGTCTCCAGGGATTCTTTACCACTCTCCGTTTTATGAAACTGGTCACTGAAGCTGACGAACAGGCGTTGGTCGAACTCGAAGAGGCCTCCGCCCTTGCTGAACAGCTGGCCCATGACGCCGAGCTTCAGTACGAGGAGATGTGCGCGCTGGTGCGTGAGGCTGACGCCGCCATGAATGAGATCAGGCAGCAGGCATCCATGACCAGGGAACAGCTCAGCAAGGTATCGAGCTCACTTGAGATCTCGCGTCAGAAGGAAGCGCAGTTGAGCCGTGACGCCCAGGCGGCCCAGCAGAAACCAGCGACCCCATCCGCGCCGCCTGCCCAGACAGTCGCCGCACACGTGGGCACCGCCGGCTTCATCTGGCCTATCCCCGGCCAGCACGGGATCTCTTCCCATTTCGGTTACAGAGCCAAGTACGGCCGCTACCATTACGGGACAGACGTGATGGCGCCCAGAGGCACCAAGGTGGTTGCCGCTGCCAACGGTATCGTCACCTTCGCGAGTTCCGGTTGGAATGACGGCTACGGCACGGTGGTCATGATTGACCACGGCAACGGTTACCAGACCCGTTACGCTCACCTGAACGGGCTCAATTGCCGGATGGGTCAATCTGTCAGTGCCGGCCAAGTGATCGGCTATTCAGGCAATACGGGTAACTCAACGGGACCACACCTTCATTTTGAGATTCGAATGAACGGCACCCCGCACAATCCCATGAATTATTTCAAAAAGTCCGGATAGGGAAAACGGATCCGGGCGCATCAACGAAGACTGCCGTTCCATGCGGCAGTTTTTATTTGATGTAGTATCATAAAAAGCGCGCTTTAACTGGAATAAGGCCGCCGGAGGATAGCATGGATAATCGACAAGAACAGAGACCGGATCAGTATCTTCATAGTCAGATGATCCAGGCCCCGCAAGAAAACCCGCAAACGGACAGGGCAAGCGAGCAGAAACCAAAACGAAAATTGTTCTGGCCTGTCTTTCTTGCCGTACTCCTGACTGCTTCATTGACCTTTATCGTGACGGCCGCGGCCGGCTATCTGTTTTATGGCGATGCCATCCGTGACAGCTCGGTGAATGGTCTTCCGTCGGATCCCGGTGAAACTGAATCACCGCCAGTGGAGACGACAAAGAATACTCTGACTTTCACGGATAAGGAGGGGGTTGAAGAGGCGCTGGACAAATTCTCTGCCATTTACAACTTACTCCAATCCAACTATTACCAGGAATTCAGCGACGCTGAGATGATTGAGAAGATGACCCTGGGGCTGGTTGAGCAGATGGGCAGCCCTTATACCTTCTATCTGACACCTGAATACCACGAGTCGGTTGAAGATTCCATGAAAGGCGAATACGTCGGCATTGGCGCCATCGTCATGCGGGATCGCGACGGCTCATATGTGGTCAATGACATTATCCCTGACAGCCCGGCTGAGGGGGCCGGCCTCTATGTCGGTGATCGTTTCCTGCAAGTGGACGACAAGGACGCGTCGGACTTTGAGGATGTGGGCCAGCTGGCGGCCTTCGTCCGCGGCGAAGAGGATACCCAGGTGACGCTGGTCATCTATCGTCCCGTTGAAGATCGGGAGCTGACGCTGACCATTACCAGGCGGGGGATCACCAACGTATCGGTCCGTCACCGGATGCTGGATGAAACGGTCGGCTATATCCACCTGACCGAATTCTCCGATCACGCAGCTGAGAATTTTGAGAATGCCGTCCTCGACCTGATGCGGCAGGGCGCGCTCGACCTGGTGATTGATCTTCGGAACAATGGAGGCGGCTACGCGCATGAGTGCGTCAACATGCTGGATGTTCTCCTGCCCGCGGGAACGGTTGCCAGTATCGAAGGCCGGGAAGACGGAGAGAGCTACAAGGATGAGTGGAAAACGACCACGGCCGCTTTGGTGCCCGATGAGATGCGCTATGTAATTCTGCTCAATCAGTATTCGGCGAGCGCCAGCGAGCTGTTTGCCGGCGCCATGCGCGATATGGGCAAGGCAGTCATCGTCGGTGAGCAGTCCTTCGGCAAGGGGGTTGGTACCATGATGTGGCAGCTGAGTGACCGTTCAGCTGTTCAGATCACCGGTTTCGAATATTTCCTGCCCAAGGGGGAATCTGTTGAAGGGGTCGGTCTGATGCCGGATTACCCGGTCGAACTCGCGCCGGAGGTTGAAATCAAGGCGCCCAACCAACGGACTCTGGAAGAGGATACCCAGCTGCAAAAAGCGTTGGAGCTGCTCAAGCGGCAGGAAGACTGACCCGCCTGCGGCGTAAGGCTTTGAATCGAAGCCGTTACGGCTGAAAAAAGCGTTTGCATTATCATTTTTCATCATGTATACTTCTCCTTGCGCCTTTTTGCGTACCTTGGGTGCGCGAATGAAAGCAGTGAAGATGGAGATTGCTGCCTGGTTTACTGCAACCGGGAAGGGAACTTCATCTGAGAAGTCCGGCCTCGATGCCGGGCGCGAAATCCACTGGCAGTAGGGCCCCAGCGTTTGAGCGTGAAGCCGTGCGTCTGGGCTTTCCATTGGCAGAAAGAGATACGCCCGAATCAATAGTGATTTCGAAAGCAGTAACCGGGAGGAAGGTTAAAAATGGCTGTAAACCAAAAAATCAGAATTAGACTTAAAGCGTTTGACGCCCGTATTCTGGACGACAGCGCGAGGCGGATTGTCAGTACGGCGGAGCGCACCGGCGCCAGCGTCTCGGGACCGATCCCGCTGCCGACTGAGAAGGAAATTATTACGATTCTCCGTTCGCCTCACAAGCACAAGGACGCGCGTGAGCAGTTTGAGATCAGGACGCACAAGCGGCTGATCGACATCCTGGCTCCTACATCCAAGACAGTCGAGTCCCTGATGAGGCTTGAAATGCCCGCAGGGGTCAACATTGAGATAAAACTGTAACCCAGGGAAGGGTCAATGTTTGCGCTGGCAAACCAATAACTCAGGAGGTTATGACATGGCAAAGTTCATGCTCGGCAGAAAGGCCGGGATGACACAGATTTTTGACGATCAGGGGCTTGCGATTCCCGTTACCGTCATCGCCTGCGGCCCTCTCACCGTGATTCAAAACAAGGCGGAGGAGAAGGAAGGCTACGGGGCGGTCCGTGTTGGTTATGAAGAAACCAAAAAGGGCAACAAACCCCACAAGGGTCAGTTCGAAAAGATCGGAGTCAAGCCCATGAGGGTCATCCGTGAGTTTCGCACTGATGAAGCTTATGAGCCAGGCCAGATGATCGCGGTTGATCAGATGTTTGAGGTAGGTGATGCGGTTGACGTTACCGGAACCTCCAAGGGGAAGGGATACCAGGGCGCCATCAGGCGGCACGGCATGCGCCGCGGACCGTCAGCCCATGGTTCGAAATATCACCGTAAAGCCGGCGCCATGAGCGCGGCTGCCACACCGGGCAAGGTGCGTAAGGGCAGGAAGCTGCCTGGCCAGCTCGGTTACAAAAGGGTGACCGTGCAGAACCTGGACGTCGTACAGGTGGACGGTGAACGACACTTTCTGGTCGTCAAGGGCGCGGTTCCCGGACCTAAAGGCGGTTTGCTGGAGATCAAGACGACCGTCAAGTCCAAGAAGTAGGAGGGCCTTATGCAACTTGATGTTTATAACATGGAAGGCGACGTCGTCGGAACCATTGATCTGTCGGATGAGATATTCGCGATCGAACCCAACGAGGACGCTGTATACCGTGTCATGCTCGCGCAACAGGCTAATCAACGGCAGGGAACGCACAAGACCAGGAACAGAACAGAAGTTCGCGGCGGAGGCAGGAAGCCTTTCCGTCAAAAAGGAACCGGGCGCGCCCGCCAGGGCTCCGTACGGGCTCCCAACCACGTCGGTGGAGGAGTGATCTTCGGTCCGACTCCGCGTTCTTATCGGGTCAGGCTGCCTAAGAAGCTTCGCAGACTGGCGCTCTTGTCAATGCTTTCAACCAAGGCGGGCAATGAGAAGCTGGTGGTGCTGGATGACTTGGTGATCGAAAATGGCAAGACCCGTGTCATGGCAGACGTTTTGAAAAAGATCGGTGCCGACACGACCTCCTTGATTGTCACTACAGGCAAGAAGGAGGATGTGGTCCGTTCCGCGCGTAATCTGCCGGGTGTTAAGACCGCTGCAGTCAATGCTTTGTCGGTTCTCGACCTGCTGAAGTACGACCGCCTGGTTGCCACCCGTGAAGCACTCGAAACACTGGAGGAGGTCTACGCGTCATGAAGAACCCGCACGATATCATCCTGAGGCCGATTATTACAGAGCAGAGTATGGGAGACACCATGCTCGGGAAATATACGTTCGCAGTGGCCAAAGACGCCACTAAAACTGAAATAGGTAAAGCTTGCGAGATGCTTTTTGATGTGAAAGTGCTCAAGGTCAATACGCTGCACTTCTCAGGCAAAAAGCGCCGGATGGGCAAAACAAGCGGTCGCACGGCATCCTGGAAGAAGGCTGTCGTCACCATCGATCTCGATCCCGCCGCGGGAGAGTACGCACTGCCCGGCGGCAAGAAGGGGACGAGCTCGAAACGCTACAAGACCGAAATTGCGGAATTCGGATTTGGCCAGTAAGCCGTTCGCGTGAAAGAAGGAGACCATTATGGCTATTAAAAGCTATCGCCCGACTTCTCCCGCCAGAAGGCAGATGACCGGAGCCGATCATTCCGTTCTGACGGACAAGGCCCCGGAAAAAAGCCTGCTTGCGAAAAAGAAGAAAAACAGTGGAAGAAATAATTATGGCCGCATCACGGTACGTCACCGTGGGGGCGGCAACCGCCAAAAGTACCGTATCATCGACTGGAAGCGGAACAAAACAGATATTCCCGCCAAAGTGCTGGCACTGGAATACGATCCGAACCGCACGGCCTTTATCGCTTTAATCATGTACGCAGATGGCGAGAAGAGCTACATCATCGCGCCGCACGGCTTGAAGGTCGGCGACACGGTTGTGTCCGGCAAGGAAGTTGATATCGTGGCCGGCAATTGTCTGCCCCTTTCATCGATTCCGGTCGGCACGCAGGTTCACAATATTGAAATGAATCCTGGTCACGGTGGCCAGCTGGTTCGTGCCGCAGGCACATCTGCCCAGCTTCTGGCCAAGGAAGGCCGTTACGCGACCTTGCGCATGCCCTCAGGCGAAGTGCGCATGGTCTTGCAAAACTGTCGCGCCGTTGTCGGGGTCGTGAGCAACATTGAAAATGACATCGTCAACGTCGGCAAGGCAGGACGCAAACGCCATATGGGCCGTCGCCCGCATGTTCGCGGTTCGGCCATGAACCCGGTTGACCACCCGCACGGCGGTGGTGAGGGCAAAGCACCGATCGGTCGCCCGAGCCCGGTGACCCCCTGGGGCAAACCGACGCTTGGCTACCGTACGCGCAAGCGTGGCAAATCAACTGACCGGCTGATTATCAGGCGCCGTACCAAGAGCTGAGGATGGAGGAGACAGCATGAGTCGTTCCGCAAAAAAAGGATTTTATGTTGATGAGAAGCTTCTGAAGCGCATCAATGAGCAAAATGATAAAAATGAACACCGTGTCTTGAGAACCTGGTCACGTGCCTCTACCATCTTCCCCGAAATGGTGGGGCATACCATTGCCGTCCACGACGGGAGAAAACATGTTCCCGTCTATATTACGGAAGAAATGGTTGGCCATAAACTCGGTGAATTCGCTCCGACAAGGACGTTCAGAGGCCATGCCGGCTCTGAGAAACGCGCCAGGATGCGCTAAGAGACGGCGAGGAGGGACTATTGTGGCTAAAAAAACATTGAGCAGACAGGAGTTGATCGACCGGCGGGAAGAGCTGGTCGCTGAATACAGCAAACAGACTCCTAAAAACGCGAAAAAGCGCGTTCTGACAAAGAGGGAGCGCAAGGTGCTTGGCATCGGCCGCGACCAGGGTCACGCGACCCTGAAGCATCTGCGCATGAACGCCTTCAAGGTCAACGCCTTGATCCGCCTTGTCGTCGGAAAACCGCTCGAAGAGGCCTACGCGATTTTGCAGTACACGCCGCATGGCGCTGCGCAGCCGTTGACCAAGCTCTTGAAGTCAGCCGAAGCGAACGCCGTGAACAACAACGGAATGAATGCAGAAAATCTTTATGTGGCTGAACTTCAGGCCATGCAGGGGCCGACCCTGAAGAGGATCCGTGCCCGTGCCAGAGGTCAGGCCAGCTGGATCAGGAAGCGTACATGCCATGTCGAAGTTGTTTTGAAGGAAAGGCAGGAGGTCTAGGTTATGGGTCAGAAGGTCAATCCGCACGGTCTGCGTGTAGGTGTAATTAAAGACTGGGATTCGCGCTGGTATGCCGATAAAAAAGACTTTGCCCGTTTCCTTGTCGAGGATAAAAAGATCCGCGACTTTGTCAAGACAGAGACGGAGCGCGCAGGTGTTTCGAGAATCGAAATCGAGCGCCTGGGCGAAGACAATACAACGATCACGATCACGACGGGAAAGCCCGGCATCATTATTGGCCGGGGCGGCGCCGAGATTGAGAATCTAAAGAAGAAATTAACGAAAAAATTCGGTCGCACCTTCTACATTAATGTGAAGGAAGTGCGCAATGTCGATATCGAAGCACAGCTGGTCGCTGAGAGCATCGCCAAGCAGCTGGAAGAGCGGGTTTCTTTCCGCCGTGCCATGAAGCAGGCCATCAACCGCGCCATGAAAAATGGAGCCAAGGGCGTGAAGACCATGGTATCCGGCCGTTTGGGTGGGGCTGAAATTGCCAGGTTCGAGCAATATCGTGAGGGGTCTATCCCGCTTCATACCCTCCACGCTGACATTGACTACGGATTTGCCGAAGCAAAAACCTCTTACGGTCAGCTCGGCGTCAAAGTTTGGATTTACAAGGGCGAGGTCCTGATGGTACGCAAAGCCGCCCGGGATGAAAAGGAGGAAACTCCAGATGTTAATGCCTAGACGTGTCAAACGCAGAAAGCAGCACCGCGGGCGCATGAAGGGCAAAGCGCTTCGAGGCAACAAAGTGACCTATGGCCAGTATGGTTTGCAAGCCATGGAACCTTGCTGGATCACGGCCAATCAGATCGAAGCCTCCCGTATTGCCATCAACCGGTACTTCCGTCGTGGAGGCACCGTTTGGATCAAGATATTCCCTGATAAGCCCGTGTCCAAGAAGCCGGCTGAAACCCGGATGGGTAAAGGTAAGGGTTCCCCTGAGTACTGGGTGGCCGTTGTCAAACCGGGTCGGGTCCTTTTCGAGGTGGCCGGCGTCACTGAGAAGCAAGCGCGGGAGGCCTTGCGCCTGGCATCGCATAAATTGCCCTGCAAGGTGCGCTTTGTCGAAAGTGAACGCGAATTCACCGAAGAGGAAATCGCCAAGTTTGCTGAGGTACAGGTGCTCGATATACCGGATGAACTCCTGACTGACGAAGAGCTGGCGGAACAGGCCGGCGAAACCGAAGGGGAGGCCACTTCCGAAGAAGGCGCCGACACCGCAGAAGAACAATCGGAGGTCTGATCATGAAGGCGAAGGAATTACGTGGGAAAAACCAGACCGAGCTTGAAAACGAATTGCAAGAGCTGAAAAAAGAGCTCTTTAACCTCCGTTTTCAACACGCGACCAACCAGCTAGCCAATCCAATGGAATTGAAGCGGGTCAAGCGCGATATCGCCCGGGTCAAGACGGTCATGCGCCAGCAGGAGCTGGGACAGCTCGTCTCGAGATAGGGGGAGATAAGGAATGAATCAGGAACGCAATAAAAGAAAACAGCGCGTAGGCACCGTGGTCAGTGACAAGATGGACAAAACAGTTGTCATTGCTGTGACCGAACACGTCCGGCACCCGCTTTATAAAAAATACATCAAGCGAACCGTCAAGATGAAAGCCCACGATGAACTCAATGAGTGTGGGATCGGCGACCGCGTCCGCGTGATGGAGACCAGACCTTTAAGCCGCGATAAACGCTGGCGCCTCGTTGAGATCATCGAGAAGGCCAAGTAGCGGCGGGTTTAGGAGGGCAAGTCAATGATTCAAGTACAATCCAGGCTCAAGTCCGCCGATAATACCGGCGCGAAAAGGCTGATGTGCATTAAAGTGCTGGGCGGAACAGGTCGCCGTTACGCTAATGTCGGCGATGTGATCGTCTGCTCCGTTAAGGAAGCGGCGCCGGGCGGTACGGTCAAGAAGGGCGACGTGGTTCGAGCCGTCGTCGTCCGAACCAAGTCCGGTATCCAGCGCAAAGACGGTTCAGTGATCCGTTTCGATGAGAACGCGGCCGTGATTCTGAAAGATGACGGCAACCCGCAGGGGACCCGTATCTTCGGACCCATCGCCCGCGAACTGCGCGAGAAAAACTACATGAAGATTCTCTCGCTGGCGCCGGAGGTCCTGTAATGGCTAAGGAGGAAAGGATGTCCCGAAAGAAATTACATGTCAAGGTCGACGACCAGGTGTACGTCCTGACCGGCAAAGACGCGGGCAAGACAGGCAAGATTATCGCTGCCTATCCTGCCAAGGGACGGGTCATTGTGGAAGGTGTCAACATCGCGACACGCCACGTCAAGCCGCGCTCCCAGACGCAGCAGGGCGGCATTATCCGCCAGGAGATGCCTATCGACGCGTCCAATGTCATGTTGGTCTGTCAGAAATGCAAGCGCCCGTCAAAGGTCGGGAGAAAATTCCTGGATAACGGAGACAAAGTCCGCTTTTGCAAGTCCTGCGGAGCGACCATCTCCGTGATCAGCAAGGGGGATAAGGCATGAACCGCTTGAGAGATAGATATAAAAATGAAGTACGGGAAACCCTGATGAAAGAATTCAACTACAGTTCGATCATGCAGGTACCCAGGTTGGAGAAGATTGTTCTGAATATCGGTGTCGGCAACGTCCGGGAAAACCCCAAGGCGGTTGAATCCGCTGTGCGTGACCTGACCACCATTGCCGGCCAGAGACCCATCGTGGTTAATGCCAGAAAATCTGTGGCCAACTTCAAGTTGAGGGAAGGCATGCCCAACGGTGTCAAGGTGACCATCCGCGGTAACCGCATGTATCATTTCCTCGACAAGCTGATCAGCATCGCCCTGCCCCGCGTACGCGACTTTCGCGGCCTGAGCCCCAACTCATTTGACGGCCACGGCAACTATTCGCTTGGCGCCCGTGAGCAGCTGATCTTCCCGGAAATCGACTACGACAGCATTGACAAGATCAACGGCCTGGACATCGCTATCGTCACGACGGCCAAGACGGACGAAGAGGCGAAGGCCCTGCTCACCGAGCTTGGCATGCCGTTCCGGAATTAACGAGGAGTAGACCATGGCGAAGAAATCAATGATTATCAAAGCGCAGCGCGAACCGAAGTTTTCGACGCGTCAGAAGAACCGTTGCCAACTGTGTGGGCGTCCCCACGCTTATATCCGCAAATTCGGTGTCTGCCGTCTCTGCTTCCGCGAGCTCGCTTATAAAGGACAGATCCCTGGCGTCCGCAAGGCCAGTTGGTAAGGAGGAGATATCATGCAGGTTACGGATCCGATCGCGGACATGCTGACACGCATCCGCAATGCCGGGAGAGCCGGTAAAATGACATGTGAGATCCCCGCTTCAAAGATGAAGCGCGCCATCGCGGATATTCTCGCTTCTGAAGGCTACATCGAAAAGGTGACCTTCCGCGAGGACAATCAGCAGGGGATGCTGACTGTGACGCTCAAGTATTATGGCTCCAAGCCTGTTATCACGGGCATCAAGCGTATTTCAAAACCCGGATTGCGCGTCTACGCCGATGTTGACCATCTGCCGCGGGTGCAAAACGGACTGGGCATCGCCATCATCTCGACCTCCAAGGGTGTGATGACCGATAAATTTGCCCGCCGTACCAAGATTGGCGGCGAAGTACTGGCTTATGTGTGGTAACTGGAGCGCAACTCTGAAAAGGATGAGAAAATCCACAATCTTAAGAGCAGGAGGACATTATGTCTAGAATAGGCAAAAAGCCGATCAACATCCCGAAAGACATCAAAGTCGAAATCGACAGTGATGAGGTTCGGGTGAGCCGGGACGGGCAGACCCTGTCCGAGCGTATTCATCCCGGCATTCTCGTCAAGGTGGAGGACAACCAAATCCTTGTCGACCGTGAAAATGATCAGCGCGAGACACGGGCGCTGCATGGCTTGACCCGGTCACTCGTCAACAATATGGTGATTGGGCTGAGCGAAGGTTTTACCAAAAATCTCGAAATCCAAGGTGTTGGTTACCGGGCGAATAAGAACGGCAACCAGCTCATTATGGATCTGGGTTATTCACACCAGGTCATTTTCGAAGAACCGGAAGGCATCACCTTTGAGCTGGCTTCCCCCACGCGGATCGCGGTCAAGGGAGCCGACAAACAGCTGGTCGGTGAGATGGCCGCCAAGATCAGAGCCTCGCGTCTGCCTGACCCCTATAAGGGTAAGGGTGTCCGTTACGCCGGTGAGGTCTTGCGTCTCAAGGCCGGCAAATCCGGTGTCAAGTAAGGAGCGCTAAGGATGATTAAAAAAGAACCACGCAATAAAGTCCGACTCCGCCGTCATGAACGCGTGAGAAAGCATGTGACTGGTACTGCGGACCGTCCCCGACTTGGCGTCTTTCGAAGCGCCGGCCATATCTATGCGCAGATTATTGATGACAGCTCACACCATACCCTGGTCGCCGCTTCTTCACTCGACGCGGATGTAAAGAGCGCGCACCCGATGGGGGGCAATGTCGAAGCCGCCAAAGCTGTCGGAAAGCTTGTCGCGGAGAGAGCCCTTGAAAAGGGAATCAAGTCGGTGGTTTTTGACCGCGGCGGTTACCTTTACCACGGGCGTGTAGCTGCCTTGGCAGATGCGGCGCGTGAAGCCGGACTTGAATTTTGAGGAGTAGCAGCATGAGAAGAGAACGTGATCGCGACAGAAGAGATAGCAGAGAGCGCGAAAATGAATTCCAGGAGCGGGTCATCCATATCGGCCGTGTTGCCAAGACGGTCAAAGGCGGGAGAAATTTCCGCTTCACAGCCCTGGTCGTCGTAGGCGACGGCGAGGGGCGTGTTGGCAAGGGACTCGGTAAGTCGAGTGAAATCCCGGAGGCCATCCGCAAGGGAATTGAAGACGCGAAAAAGAACTTGATTAAAGTCGCGACCTATAAAGATACCATCCCCTACGAAGTGACCGGCCGGTTTGGCGCCGCCCGTGTCATGTTGAAACCGGCTGCCGCCGGTACCGGTGTTATCGCGGGGGGCGCTGTCCGCGCTGTCTGTGAGCTTGCCGGCATCAAGGACATCCGGACCAAATCGCTTGGAAGCGCGAACCCCAACAACGTGGTCAACGCGGCGATAGAGGGGTTGAAGTCTCTGCGCACACTCGAACAGGTCGCCGAAATCCGCGGCAAGAGTCCGCAGGAGATTCTGTAAGGAGGGTGCCATGAACCAATTGAAAATCACTCTGCTCCGCAGTGCCAACAAAGCCAAGGCAGATCAGAAAGCGACGGTGCGGGCGCTCGGCCTGAGGAAGATCGGTCATTCCGTGATTCATCAGGAGAATGACGCCATCCTGGGGATGATCCGCAAGGTTCGCCACCTGGTCGTCGCGGAACCTTATGAAGGAGGGGACGATGAAGCTGAATGAACTTAAACCGGTTACCGGATCTACCCGCAAATCGTCGCGCGTGGGACGCGGTCGCAGTTCGGGCGGCGGCAAAACTTCAGGCCGTGGCCATAAAGGCCAGAAGGCCCGTTCCGGCGGCGGTGTTCGTCCACAGTTCGAGGGCGGTCAGATGCCGCTCTACCGCAGACTTCCCAAGCGGGGATTCAACAATAAGCGGTTCGCAAAACACTACATTACCGTCAACGTCAGCGATCTGATGCGGATGGAAGAAGGCAGCCTGGTGACGGCGGAGACGCTGGCTGAACAGGGTGTCATTACGCTTCCCAAAGTCAATGACGGGCTGAAAGTCCTTGGGGACGGTGAACTGACCAAGAAACTCGACGTAAAAGCCGACGCTTTTACTGCCACGGCCAAAGAGAAGATTGAGGCGGCCGGGGGAACCTGTGAGGTAATCTGACATGGGCAGTATGTTTCAGACCTTGGCCAACGCCTGGAAGATTCCGGATCTGAAGAAAAAGATTCTCTTCACGCTTTTCGCGATCCTGGTCTTCCGTCTTGGAACGGCAGTGCCGACTCCCATGATTGACAGTGTCGCTTTCGCCGCGCTGATTGAACGCTTCGGCCAGCTTGGCCAGTTCCTGGATATTATCTCAGGAGGCGCGTTCAAGTCGGTGTCGGTCCTGGCTTTGGGGATTTCACCCTACATCAACGCGTCGATCATCATGCAGCTTCTGACCTTCGCCATTCCCGCCCTGGAGCGCTTGCAAAAGGAAGGTGAAGAAGGCCAAAAGAAGATCCAAAAGATCACGCGGATGGTCACACTTGCGCTTTCCTTCGTCATGGCCACGTCCTACGCGCTTCTGACGCGGGGGGCGACCACTCCTGGAGTTCCCGAATGGTTGAGCCTGGTTGTGGTGATCTTCAGTTTTGCCGCTGGTGCCTCCTTCATTATGTGGCTGGGCGAGCAGATTGACGTCAAGGGCGTTGGGAACGGCATCTCATTGATTATCTTCATCGGAATTGCCAGCAGGCTGCCCGATTACGCGCGGCAGCTTTTCGTCTACTTCCAGGCCTTGACTGTGACCAGGAATATTTTCCTGGCTCTGGGTCTGGTCCTGGCGACCGCTCTGGTCTTTGTAGGAATTATCGCCCTGGTTGTCTTTATCCAGAGCGCTGAGCGGCGAATTCCCGTCCAATACACCAAGCGTGTGGTCGGCCGCAAAATCTATGGCGGCCAGAGCACTTATCTGCCGATCAAGGTGAACCAGTCCGGCGTGCTGCCGGTCATCTTCGCCATGTCAGTGCTGATGGTGCCCTCCACCATCGCTTCCTTCACAGGGAGTACGGGCAAGTTTGCCACCTGGCTGATGAACTTTAATACCAACCCGCTTTACTACCTGGTTTATTCCATCCTGATCATCGCGTTTACATTCTTCTACTCCATGATCAGTTATAACCCGGTCGACATCGCGGGCAACCTTCAGAAGAATGGTGGCTACATCCTGGGGATCCGGCCGGGCAGACCAACAGCGGAATTTGTCGGCAAGACGGCCCGCCGTCTTAACTGGTTTGAGTCGGTATTCCTGGTTGTCCTGGTTCTCATGCCCTCTTTGCTGGGCGCACTGACCGGTGCACACGGAATCTGGTTCGGAGGAACTGCGGTCCTGATCCTGGTCGGCGTGGCCATGGATATCGTGACCCAGCTTGAAGCTCAGATGCTGATGCGTCACTATAAGGGTTTCCTGGATTAAGCCGATGTACAAAAGGATTGTTATGCTGGGTGCGCCGGGAAGCGGCAAGGGGACTTGGTCCAAGTTTCTTTCCGACGCGCTCGGATTGCCTCACATCTCGTCGGGAGATCTGTTTCGCCGGGAACTTGCCAAGGACAGCCCCCTGGGCCACCAGCTTCGTTCCTACCTCGACGAGGGCAAACTGGTACCCGACGATCTGACCATCCGTCTTCTGGGACAGGAGATCATTGAGGGTACGGGTCAGCAGGGGTTCATCCTGGATGGATTCCCCAGGACCATGGCTCAGGCCGATGCGCTTGACGCTTTGCTCCTTGACTCGGGTCAGGCGATTGACCGGGTGGTCGAGATCCAGGTCTCGGAACAGGTGATTATCGGACGGGCTTTGTCCCGATTCGTTTGTGAGGGTTGTGGACAGCCATACAACACCACAACCATGAAACCTCAAGTGGAGGGCATCTGTGACCGTTGTGGCGGCAGGATCGTTCGCCGGAGTGACGATAACGAACAGACACTGAAACAAAGACTTAAAGCCTACCGCGAGAAGACAGCGCCCCTGACGGATTATTACCAACGGCAGGGTAAATTGGCAGTCTTCCCCAATGATGGGCCGCCTGACCGGAAGGCGCAGCAGGAGTTGCTTGAGCTTCTCGGCCAAGCGGAACCAGTCAACGAAGTCGCTGACTGATTGGAACTTGAAATATAAATTGTGAGAGGAACGTGATTAAACTCAAATCAAAAGAAGCGATCGATCGAATGCGCCGGTCAGGTGCGGTGGTCGCCGCTGTCTTTGAAGCGGTACGCCCGTTGATGAGAGCAGGCATCACGACTGAGGAGATTGACCGGACGGCTCACCAGGTGATCCTGGAAGCCGGCGCCATCCCCTCCTTCCTGGGCTACGACGGGCAGGGGCCAACCCCCTTCCCTGCGTCCACCTGCATCTCAATTGACGATGAGGTGGTTCACGGCTTCCCCGATCCGGGAAGAGTGCTGGCGGACGGCATGATTGTATCGGTCGACGTGGGCGCCTACCTGGACGGTTATCATGGAGATGCGGCGCGAACCTACCTGGTCGGCGAGGTGCCCGACAGGGTTCGTGAACTGGTTCGGGTGACGGAAGAGGCCTTTTGGAAAGGGTTTGAGCAGGCAGTGCCGGGCAAGCGGCTGGGTGATATCTCAGCAGCGGTCCAGGCTCACTGTGAGCGCCACGGTTTCGGTGTCATCCGGGACCTGACAGGTCACGGCATCGGAAGGGAGCTCCATGAAGCGCCCAACCTGCCCAACTATGGGCTGGCCGGCCGGGGGATCCGCCTGGCTGCCGGAATGACTCTGGCGCTGGAGCCCATGGTAACCCTGGGCGCGCCCGAGGTTTGTGTCGGCCCCAATGACTGGACCTTTCTCACCTGTGACGGCCAGGTGGCCGCTCACTACGAGAATACATTTGCGATTACCGCGCAAGGGCCCGAAATCTTGACGGCCTTGCCTGGAGAAAGATGAGATGGCTGTGGAGATTCCTTTACCTCCGCTTTTCAGCCCGGGTCAGGTGGTGGTCTCTCTTAAGGGACACGACCGCGGCAGACTTTACCTGGTCTTGGCGCTCAAGGGCGACAGACGGCTTCTTCTGGCTGATGGCCGGTCACACGGTTACGTGGACGCCAAGTTGAAGAACACCAAGCATGTCCAGGTTTTAGGGAGAGCGGTTGACCAGGCGGAACTTGAGGAGATCTTAAGCGGCGGCGGGTGTGAAAGCGAATGTAAGACAGTCATCCGCAAGCTCATCGCTGGATGGGCGGACAGGAAACGATCCGCTTCCAAATCGGAAAAAAAGGCGATCGGAGGAGAAGATGCCTAAAGAAGAAGCAATTGAAGTAAAAGGAGTCGTGGTCGATACCATGCCGAACGCGGTTTTCCGGGTACGTCTGGAAAACGGTTTTGAGGTGATCGCGCACATCTCCGGTAAATTGCGTCAGAACTACATCAAGATTCTCAATGGTGATCACGTCACCGTTGAGTTGTCACCCTACGATCTGACGCGCGGCCGTATCACCTGGAGATCCAAGTAAGAGTTCTTGATTTTCAGGCCCGAACGGGTTAAAATAATTAGCTGTGTGTCTATGTACAACAGCGTAAAAGGAGAAGAACCATGAAAGTGAGACCTTCGGTCAAGCCAATCTGCGAGAAATGCCGCGTGATCAAGCGCCGTGGGCGTGTCATGGTCATCTGCAGCGATCCGAAACATAAGCAGAGACAGGGCTAAAGTGACAGACTTAATTTGTAATAAAAAAGATGGCAACAGCAGGCAGACGGACAGGACCTGTCCGGCTCCGCTGTAGACATAAGCATGCGAGCATAAGTGGAGGTAGCGCATGGCACGTATTGCCGGGGTGGATTTACCCAATGACAAACGCGTAGAGATCGGGCTGACAGCAATCTTTGGAATCGGCCGCACAAGCGCAGTCAAAATACTGGAAGCAGCGGAAGTGGATCTTGGTACACGCGTCCGCGATTTGACGGATGACGAAATCACACGCATCCGCGAAAAAATTGAAGACCATTACACGGTCGAGGGTGACCTGCGACGTGAGACCGCCATGAATATCAAGCGGTTGGGCGAAATCGGCTGCTACCGCGGCCGCCGTCATCGCACGGGACTTCCGGTCCGTGGACAGCGAACCCGGACCAACGCGCGTACGCGCAAAGGTCCCAAACGCACCATGGCTAAGAAAAAGAGATAAGGGGGCCCCATCATGGCAACAAAAAAAGGTCGTCCGGCTGCCCGCACCAGAAGGCGGGACCGTAAAAATGTCGAACGCGGAGCGGCTCACATCCACTCATCTTTCAATAACACCATCGTGACCATTACGGATCCGGTCGGAAACGTCATCTCATGGTCCAGTGCCGGTGCCCAGGGCATGAAGGGATCCCGTAAGGGAACACCTTTCGCTGCTCAGCTGGCGGCCGAACAGGCAGCCCGCAAAGCGGTCGAGCATGGCATGAGGACGGTTGAAGTTTTTGTCCGCGGTCCGGGATCCGGACGTGAATCGGCAATCAGAGCCCTTGCGACAGGCGGTCTGGAGATCATCATGATCAAGGACGTGACCCCGATTCCTCACAATGGCTGCCGTCCACCCAAACGCCGTAGAGTTTAAACAGGAGATCAGATCATATGGCTAAAGACAGATCACCCATTCTGAAACGAAGCCGCGCGCTGGAAGTGCCGCCTCAGATGCTGGGTATTAATAAAAAATCGAAACGCAACCCCAGGCAGTCCCGCCGCAAGGAAGGCGAGTATGGCCGCCAGCTTCGCGCTAAACAATCGGTCAAATTCGTCTATGGTGTTTTGGAAAAGCAATTCCGCAATACCTATGACCGGGCCAGCAAGATGCCCGGCAAGAGCGGTGAGAATCTTCTCAAGCTCCTGGAACTGCGCCTTGACAATGTGGTCTACAGAATGGGCTTTGCCGCGACGCGGGCTCAGGCCAGACAGCTGGTCAACCATGGCCATTTTGACATCAACGGCCGCCGTGCCAGCATCCCGTCCATGAATGTGTCTCCCGGCGACGAGATCGCTGTGCGTGAGAATTCACGTCATGTCAAGGTATTTGATCAGCTGCCCAATACCATTGTCCCGGCCTGGCTGTCATTTGATCCGGATCATCTGAAAGGCAGCGTCCTCAGGGTGCCTGAGCGCGATGAGATTGATCTGGACGTGGAGGAAACCCTGATCGTCGAGCTTTACTCCAAGTAATTGCTCCGACAGGATCCCTTGCCCGATAGGAGGGTGCCATGAACGAGTTTCAGAATACCAATATAGAATACAAAGACCATTCCGAGGATAAAACCTATGGTCTCTTCATCGCTGAACCGCTGGAACGAGGCTACGGGACAACTCTGGGCAACGCCTTGCGACGTGTCCTGCTCTCGTCATTGCCCGGTTCCGCGGCGACGTCAGTCCGGATCGAGGGCATATTCCAGGAATATTCAACCGTGCCGGGTGTCATTGAAGATGTCACCGAAATTCTGCTGAATGTCAAGGATATCCGGGCCAGACTTCACGTCGACGGCCCCAAGACCGTTTTCATCAATAAGGAAGCCGGCTACCAGGGGCCTGTTCGCGCGGGCGAATTCAATCAGAGCGATGAGCTCGAGATTATCAACCCCGACCTGGTGATTGCCCACATGAACGGGGATGGTCCGCTCTTTATGGGCTTGACCTTTAACGCCGGTGTCGGCTACAAGAGCGCTGAGCAGAATAAGGAAATGAACGCTCCGATCGGAGTGATTCCCCTGGATTCGATCTTCACGCCTGTACGCAAGGTTAACTTCCAGGTTGAGGATACCCGGGTCGGTCAGGTGACTGACTACGATAAGCTGACCCTGGAAATCTGGACCGATGGAACCATTACGGCCGAAGAAGCCCTGGTCAAGGCCGCGGAGATTCTGATCGGTCACTTGAACCTCTTCTTGTCAATGACGCATGATCCGGTCGAGGGTGAAGAAGCCCCCTTCCTGGTCGAAGAGAAAGAAAAGAGCATCTATGACGCCCCGATCGAGGATCTGAAGTTCTCAACCAGAATTTTCAACTCCCTGAAACGGGCCGACATCCACACCGTTGCCGACCTGGTCGCGCGTTCCCGTGAAGACTTGATGAAGGTCAGAAACCTGGGCGCGACATCGCTTGATGAGTTGGTGGAGAAACTTGACGCCCAAGGCCTGTCATTGGCCGAGGCGGATCAGGAATAAGAGATTATTTGAGCAGGAGGAACGCATAACCATGCCCGGATATAGAAGACTCGGACGCGAGACAGCGGCAAGGAAATCCATTTTGAGGAACCTGGTCACGACGCTGATTGTTGAAGGCAAAGTGACGACCACTGAAACACGCGCCAAAGAAGCCGCCCGTATCGCTGAGAAGATGATTGCGATGGCGGTCAAGGAACACAATAATTTTACGACCAGGGAAGTCGTGGTCTCCGCTGCCAAGCTCGATGACAAGGGACGTAAGGTCCTGCGGACGGCAACTTCCAAGAACGACCGCAAATATGATGTGGTCGAGCGTGAAATGAAGAAGAAGACGGTTCAGGTCGATATGCCTTCGCGCCTCGCGGCACGCAGGAAGATCATGACCCAGATGGTCGAAACTCGCGACAGCAAGGGCAAGCGGATCAACACGGTCAACCACCTGTTTGACACGGTGGCTCCGCGCTTCACCAACCGGTCCGGCGGATACACGCGGATTGTCAAAATCGGCCCACGCCGGGGTGACGCTGCTCCCATGGCCATCTTGGAGCTTGTCGACTAGAACGGCCTGTCTTTCGGCAACTTAATTGGCAAAGGACTTTCCTGATGATTTGTAGTCGGCGGAAGTCCTTTTTCTTTTGTTAGAATAGGTCGGGATGTGCGGCACTGTGATTGACTTTCAAAATGTCTCCTTTTCCTACGGCGCTCAACAGGGGCAGCGATCTGTTCAGGCTGTCCGGCAACTTTCATTTTCGATCGAAAAAGGCTCTCAGGTTGTCCTGATCGGCCGTAATGGCTCTGGCAAGTCGACCATTGCCCGCCTGATGAACGGTTTGCTTTTGCCCGATCAGGGGCAGGTCACCGTCGACGGCAAATTGACGACCGACGAGGATTCGATCTACGAGATCAGACGCCAGTGCGGCATGGTCTTCCAGAACCCTGACAATCAGATCATCGGAACAACGGTCAAGGATGATGTGGCCTTCGGGCCCTCCAATTTAGGGCTTTCTGCCGAAGAAATCCTTCACCGGATCGACGAATCACTGGCCATGACCGGCCTGTTGGACTTGAAAGAACGGGCACCCCATGAGTTGTCCGGGGGGCAAAAACAAAAACTGGCCATTGCTTCTGTTCTGGCCATGCGGCCTGACTGCCTGATCCTGGATGAAGCGACCGCCATGCTGGACCCGATTGCCCGACGGGACATCATGGAGCTGATCACTGATTTGAAGAAAAATCACGGCCTCACCATCGTCCAGATCACCCATCATATGGAAGAGGCGCTGCCGGCCGATTATGTCTATGTCATCGGTGACGGCGGCATCGCCTTTGAAGGAAGGCCCGCCCAGGTCTTTGACCAGATTGACCGGGTCAAGGAGCAGGGCCTGGCCGTACCGGCCCATCTGGAAATCGCCCGGCTGATCTCTGAGCAAGCCGGTGTCCGCTATGACAGGGAGGAGATCATCAGCTTTTCAGGAGCCGTCCGTTTTGTCAACCGTGTCTTGAAGGATCGTCCCGCCGGCCCGATCCGGGAGTGCGCCTACAGGCCGGGGCCTGATGAGAGCCAGACGCCCGTGGTAGATGTCAGCGAGCTCTCTTACGCCTACGATACGCCTGCCGGAGCTCCCATCGAGGCTCTGCATCAGGTGTCCATGTCTGTGCGTCCGGGAGAGATTCTTGGCATCGCAGGCCATACCGGCTCCGGTAAATCCACTCTGATTCAACATTTGAATGGCTTGATTCCCGCCGCAGAAGGAAAAGTGCTGGTTCTTGGCCGGGATCTGTCCCAGAAAAAAGTAGTGCGCGACATTCGCCGTCATGTGGGGCTTCTCTTCCAATATCCAGAAGATCAGCTCTTTGAGGAGACGGTGGCGCTTGACATCGCCTTTGCGCCCAAACAGCAAAAACGAAACCCGCTGGAGGTGGAAAAAGCTGTTCTTCGAGCCGCCAAACGGTTGGGGATCGATTCAATTCTGGATCGATCACCCTTTGAGTTGTCAGGGGGACAGCGCCGTCGCGTGGCCATCGCGGGGGTGCTTGCGGCTGAACCCGACATTGTCATCCTTGACGAACCGGCCGCCGGTCTGGATCCGGCAGGACGCGACGCCCTCTTTCAGGATCTTCTCAGTCTGTCCAGCGAAGGTGCGACTCTTATTATTGTCTCTCACGACATGGATATGATGACCCGCTATGCTGACCGCATTCTTGTCCTGAAAGAAGGGCGGGTTGCCGGGATCGGCACCCCGGCTCAGATTGCCGCCTCAGCCAGTTTCCTTGACCAGGCTCATCTGGACATGCCCGCCCCCAAACGTTTTCTCGATGCTTTAGCCGGCGAGTTCGGAGATCTTGACACCTCCTGTTTCAACGTAATGGACGCGGCGGAAGCCCTTCTTGCGGCCACGAGGAGGACAGCCGATGGGTAAGAGTATGCTGGGCCGGTCCATCCCCGGCAATTCCTTCCTTCATCAAAGAGACGCCCGGGTGAAGTTCATCGCTGCCATTCTGATGATGGTGGCGACCTTGTCGATCCGGGATGTCCGCGTCATGGCGCTCTTCGTCGTCTGGACGGCTTGCATGATGGCCGTCTCCAGGATTCGGCCTTCCATCATCCTGCGAAGTGTCCGGCCCATCGTCGTCATTATCCTTTTTGCGGTCATCCTTCATCTGGTGACGGTTGAGGGCAAGGTGCTGTTTCAGATCGGATCGGTCAAGGTTACGGAAGAAGGACTTTTTTCCGGTCTGATGACGGCCCTTCGGCTTTCGCTCATGATCATCAATACGTCGCTCCTCCTGACACTGACCACGCCACCTCTGGCCATCGCAGATGCCCTGGAGAGCCTCCTGTCGCCCCTGCGGCTGGTCAGGTTTCCTGTCCATGAGTTCGCCATGATGATGTCCATTGCGCTCCGCTTCGTCCCTACCTTGATGGATGAGGCGGTCAAAATCATGAAGGCCCAATCCTCGCGCGGCGCCAACTACGATACAGGGGGTCTTTTGAAACGGGCGAGCGGGCTGGTCAGTATTCTGGTACCGCTATTCGTCTCAAGTTTCCGACGGGCCGATGACCTGGCCGTCGCCATGGATGCCCGGTGCTATCAGGGGGAGAAGGGGCGAACCCGCATCTACGCGTCCAAGCTGGAGGCCTCTGACCTGCTCTTTTTAGTTCTGATCGCGGCTTTGCTGGTCTTTGCCCTGATCTCCAGACAGCTGCTGCCTGCCTTGAGCGGCCTGATGGGTTCGACCCTGAATGTCTTTTGAGATGGAACCGGTGAATCAACGCCTGCGCTACGCCGTCATGACGGAGTATGACGGATCAGCTTTCAATGGCTGGCAGCGTCAAAGGGATGTCCCTTCTGTCCAGCAGTGTCTGGAAGAAGCCTGGCATCAGCTGACGGGCGAGCGGATCCGATTATCAGGCGGCAGCCGGACTGACGCGGGGGTTTCCGCCCTGCGACATGTCTCTTCTTTTATTTCAGGGACCCGGATTCCTCCTGATCGTATCGCCCTGGCCTGGAATACGGTATTGCCGGCCCAGGTGGCCGCGCTGGCCGTCCGCCAGGTTCACCAACAATTCAACCCCCGCTATGACGCGCTGGGGAAAACCTATCGTTACCATCTGAGGACGGGTTCCACGCGGCCCGTGATCTCCAGACGGCATTCAACCTTCATCCCGGGCAGGCTCGATCTGGAGGCCATGAGACAGGCCGCCGGCTCTTTGCGGGGTAAACACGATTTCACTGCTTTCATGGATCAGGGTTCCCCGACCAAAAGGCCGGTAAGAACCCTTCATGAGATCAACATTCAGGAAAGTGAAGATCAGGTCACGTTGACCTTCACGGGGGATGGCTTTCTCTATCATATGGTCAGGGTCCTGACCGGCACCCTGGTAGCCGCCGGGCAGGGCAAGATCGATCCTGCTACAATGGGAGAGATTATCAATTCGGGCGACCGGACGAGGTCAGGACCAACCTTGCCGCCGCAGGGTCTTTTGCTGGAGCGGGTTTTCTTCGCAGACCAGCTGTTCGGAGACGACCGTTGGCCCTACGAAGACCCCAGGCGCGAAGGCAAAATCGCGCATCTTCTACCGTAAAGGAGTAAGAATCATGTCAAACGGATGGGATCATGACATCAATCTTTCGATGCTGACAGACTTTTACGAGTTGACCATGTCGAATGCATATTACAAGCAGGGGATGGTGGACACTATTGCTGTCTTCGATATGTTTTTCCGTGATATCCCGGAGCGGGGCGGATTCGCCATCATGGCGGGGGTCGAACAGCTGGTTGAGTATCTCTCCAACCTCCATTTCAGTGAAGAAGATCTGGCTTATCTGGAATCCCTGGATCAGTTTGATTC
>LSQX01106967.1_pt1 | contig 32293 bp, 20 predicted proteins | sample 654561 | NCBI WGS metagenome assembly LSQX01 (sample SAMN04489861, study PRJNA283612) | anaerobic digester metagenome | isolation source: 4 biogas reactors fed with cattle manure at either 37C or 55C with and... | place: Denmark: Kongens Lyngby | collected 2014 | reverse complement strand
GGACTTGTCGCGTGCATAATCCAGGATAAGGCACGTGGGGAGACTGCAGACTGGAGACAGCGGCGGAGCCACCGTGCTTGGTGCTTCGTGCCTGGTTTTGTTTGGAACCGCGAATGCACCTGCGGTGCGGTGCAATGTAGAGGTGGCAGGGCGGATGGTTGACGATGGGAGGGGGGCGTTGATATTCTCAACGTAGATTGCGTCAGGAGACAGGGCGAAAGATGACTGAGAAGCCAACCATGGAGTTTACCCCCGCGGAGCAGGATTATCTGAAGGAACAGATTGATCTGCTCCCGGATGGGGCGGTTTTGGCGGGGGCGGAGCGTTACGCGGAGATTCGGGCGGGCGGGTTCCGGCTGGAGAAGCGTCATGTGGCTCTGTTTCGCGACCGCCTGAAGAAGAAGGTAAAGGCGACCCTGCCCCCGGAGATGGCCGCACTGCTGCGGATGGATAGCCTGGGGCAGAGTTTGCTGGATGTGCTGTCGGTCAAGGCGCTCGAGTACGCCCAGGATGAGCTGCTGAACTATTACGGTTCCCTGGTGCTGCGGGTGTATTTGAAGCTGGACGACCGCGAGGAGGCGCGCAGCCTGGCGGGGCGGCTGCCGGAGGATGCGGCCCCGGCATCCGGCGCGGACCGGATCGCGGCGGCCAACGCGCTCATCGCGATGTTTGATCCCTTTATGGGGCATGTGATGGACTGGCTCAACGAGGCGAATCCCGATGACGAGGAGGAGGCCGGGGAGGGGGCGGAGGGCGTCATTGCGGATACCCTGGCGGGCGGGGCGGCGGCGGAGGCGGCGGCGGAGGCGGACAAGCTCAAGCGGAAGCTGGAACGGCTGACCCGGGAGCTGGAAACCGCGCGTGAGACAGCCAAGAGGCGTCAGGAGCAGCTCAACGAGGCCCGGCGCGCGCATCGGGAGGAGGCGCGGAATCTGAAGAACGAGCTGGCCGCGAAGACGGCGGAGGCCCGCAAGGCCGGGGCCAGGGCCCAACAGGAGAGGGAAGAGAGCGCGGCGCGGATCGCGGCGTTGGAGAATCAGTTGCGCGAGCAGCAGGAGAAGCTCGAGGCCGAGGTGGTTCGCCGCTTCGAGAAGGCCCTCGAGGAGGAGCAAAACCGCTGGATGGCGCGTCCGCGACGCCTGGAGAGGCTGAACCGGGACAAGATTTCCGCCGAAGATCTCAAAGGGCGCGTGGAGGCCGCGCTGGAGTATCAGGCGCGCTTTGACCGTCAATATGGCACGGTGCGGCAACTGGTGGAGTATCGCGACGAGCTGCTGGGGCTGAAGAAGCAACTCGAGCTGGCGCGGCAGAACGCCCGGGAGGTCCATCCGGATGTGGCCGGCCTGCTCGGGGAGATCAACCGGCAGCTTGAGACGCTCCGGGGCGATTTGCCAGCGCCGGCGGCCGGCGAGGGCGATGTGTCGGCCTATGTTGCGGCCATCGGCAACGCGCGGACCGCGGAGGGGCTGGACGAGCTTTTCCGGCACATCGAGCGCTCGGCGGAATACAAAATCATCGGGCCGCACACGCTCGACCGGCTCGAGAAGGCCTATGAGGAGCGGACGGGCACACTGCGCGCACCGCGGCATCGGGGCGCGCCCCCCGCGGAGGCGGTGGCGAAAGCGGTGGCGGCTGCGCCGGCGCCGCGCGAGAGTTTTCTGGCCCATTTTGACCGGGGCGAGCCGGTGTTTGTGCTGGTGGACGGGCACAACGCGCTGCACAACATGGCACGGTTCGGGGCGGAGGTGCACGGGGGCAAGCCGGCGGCGGCCCGCGAGGCGCTGGCCAGGTGCTTTCAACGGCTTGTGCCGGAGGCGAAAAGCGGCGAAATCCGGATCTATTTTGACAGTCCCCAGCCCAATGACGTGGCCTACAACAAGGTCATTCGTTTGATATATTCCGGGGGGAAGGGGGCCAACCGGGCGGACCATCGGATTATTTCCTATCTGCAGCATGTCAAATCGGAGTCGTCGGCGGTGCCGTGCTATGTGATCAGCAACGACCAGGAGATTGCGCGTGACGCGCGGACCGCGGGGGCGGTGGTGGTGTCGCTCGAGGTGCTGGAAAGGCTGGTGAATCGGGAGATCGGGGAGATTTGAACCGCGAAGGCGCCTGCGGCGCGGTGAATGGGCAATGTGAAGGTGGCAGGGGCGGGAAAAAAGGGATTGGGGGTAGGTGAACATGGTACCTTGCGCCGCAAGGTAGCATGGGTGGCTGTTGTTATTTTTTGAGGAGGGGAGGGATGTACACGCCAAGGCGTCCGTTGTGAGAAAAGACCATTCCTTTTTGCAACCACACAGAACACAAAAAACACAAAGAAAAGGCATTGTCTCTCGCCAAGACGCGAAGAACGCCAAGAGATTTTAACGCAAAAGGCGCAAGGGGCGCAAAAGAGACGCAAGAGAGGGATGCGTGGGGAGGGGGGGGGAATTGCGGGATTGCGGGAATGCGCGATTGCGAGAATATTTTGGGTGAGTTTTGAACCGCGAAGGCGTCTGCGGTGCGGAAGCAGAAGAAAAGGGAGTATTACGATTGTGCACAATCGTAATACTGGGGTGGGGCGTGGAAAAAGGGATTGGGGGCGGGTGAACATGGTACCTTGTACCACAAGGTAGCATAGGTGACGGTTGTTTTTTTTAGGTAGAGATGTACACCCAGAATCTCTGTTTTTTGGCGTTGGTGCGCTGTTTTTCAACGCAAGCGTGGTAAAAACCCGCGATTGCGTGGAAAAATCACGCAAAATGGCCGTTTTTTAACGATTTTCGGCATGTTTTTGCCGATTTTGGGCTGTTTTATGCCGATTTTCGGGGTTTTTGCGGTTTTGGGGCGTGAGCGGCGCAAAAGAAGCGCAAGCGAGGGATAGGGAGGATTGTCAATTGTCAAGGACTGACCCCGGCGGGGATCTTCTGTGGTGGGGCGGGATGGGGGGGAATTTGGGATTTGGGGAATGCGGGATTGGGCGATTGGGGAGGTGAAAACAGGTCGCCGAAGCCTGAGCGGGGGGAAAGGGGATGACGCTGTGACGCCGGTTTTTTGGGGGGACAGGGGGGGGGGGACGGGATTTTTGGGGCCAGCTTTTATTCGATTTCGTAAACGGCGTCGTCGGCTTTCCAGCGGCGTGCTGATGGTTGGGTTGCGATGGCGCCTTCGGGGACTTGGGTGGAGCCGCCGGAATCCTGGAGGTCTTGACCGACGGAATAGATGATTTTTTGGGCGGCATTGTATCGAAAAGGCTGTCCGTCGAAGGGGTCGGTTGGGATGGCGGCCAGATAGGCCGGCACGAGGGCTTCAAGGTTGTCTGGAAGGTTGTGCCGCTCTTGTTGGTATTGGCGGCAGGCGACAATGATTTGTGTGGCCGCCAGGTCGCAATCGGCCCGGCATCTGTTTTGGAGCAGCTTGTTGACGCCCAGGGGGAAAAGGGCATAGAACAGTCGTCCGATGGTATTTGGCCGCAAGATTTGGCGGGCCTGACTTTTATTGAGTCCAAAGGCTTTTTCGATGTCGAACGATTTCATTTGGCTGTAGGGCAGGGGGATGTTTGCGATGACTTCCCGGTAGTAATTGGCAAAGGTTTCCTTGGTTGCGTTGGGTTGCAAGAGGTAGGGAGACAACCGCTTTGCTTTGATTGAAAGGCTCGGCTTGTGGTCAACCAAACGGGTCAGTTCGGCGGTGCCATAGGTGCCATTGTGGAATTGGTCGATTGTATTCGCGACCATTTGGTATTCTGTTTTGATGGCGCGGGTCAATCCGGGTGCGGATGGGCTGAGTTTGGCCAGTGTGGCGGACAGTCGCGACAGTTCTGCCAAGGGCAGATGAGGGTCGCGGGCCAGTTCCTGCGCCTGGGTCAAGCCGAAGCCTCTGATCGCGATTCCGGTGAGATACTGAATCAGGCTTTCCGGGTTTTGTTGAAGCAGGTCGCCAAATTGCAGAAGCAAGATGCAGGTCTCGGTTGCCTGCACATGTTGTCCCGCCAAGCGGTGGTATCGTGTTTTTACCATCAAGACCTTGCCTATGTTGAGCCATGGCCTTATTTCCGGGGTGGGGGTCTCCAATCCGCGGACTTCGGGGGTGACGCATTTGTGGCGTGCGATTCCCTCTTGGATGCTTGCCAACGTGGATGTGTTGCGGTCGAGAATATCTGTGATGAGGCGGGTAGCGACCGTTTTGCCTTCGAGATAGTCGGCAATGTGGGTTGCATTGGTTGGCCAGTAGAATGTGTTGGTTGCGGCGTTGAAGTAGGTATAGGCATTGTCTTCCGGCGGCAGTTCAATTCGTTCGATGGCTAGATCGGCGTCGTGAGGAGCTGGCCGGTCCGGCCAACTGAGCTTCATCACAATTTTCAGCGCCCCCAAGGCAATAATGATGACAATGACCAGGCTGATTAGCGCTTTTTTCATGTGATCTTCTTTTGGACTTGAATGGCTTGACTATAGAGGAATTACGAGGGAAGGGAAACCGGGAATGCGCCTGCGGCGTGGTGTAATGTGGAATGTGGAAGGGGGAAGGGGAAAAACACGGCCGGACACGGATTTTGGGCAATTTTGTGCGTTTTTGGGGTGTTTTGGGCGGATTTTGACGGTTTTGGGGCGATTTTGGGCGATTTTGGGCGATTTTGGTCGTTTTTTGGGGGCAAACAGCCACACGGACGGACACGGACGAACACCGACAGACATCCCGCGCGGGCGGGACAGGCGGATGCTGAGGACGCCGCTGGCGCGGCGGAAACAGGTCGCCGAAGCCTGAGCGGGGGGGGCGGGGGGGATTGCGGGAATGCGTGATTGCGAGATTGGGCGATTGGGGAGGGCGTCGTGGGGCCGTGACGCTGGTTTTTTGGGGGTTGTGGGGGGGCGGGGAGGGGGGTAGGATGTGGCGCCGATTGGGATGAAGGATGGTGAAGGGTATGAGGTCGTTGAAGGATTTTTTGCGGTTGCGGCGGGCGCTGCTGGATGGGGCGATGGGTACGCAGATTCAGGAGGTGGAGCTGGGGGCGAAGGAGTGGGGGGCGTATGAGGGGTGTAATGAGTGGCTGAATGTGTCGGCGCCGGAGGTGATCGGACGGATTCATGCGGCGTATTTCGCGGCGGGATGTGACGCGGTGGAGACGAACAGTTTTGGGGCGTCGCGGCTGACGCTGGGGGAGTACGGGCTGGAGGGGCGGGCGCGGGAGATCGCGCGGGCGTCGGCGAGGATCGCGCGGTCGGCGGCGGATGAGGCGGCGGGGGGGGGGAGGCCGCGGTTTGTGGTGGGGTCGGTGGGGCCGGGTACGAAGCTGCCGACGCTGGGGCAGGTGGGGTATGACGCGCTGTACGGGAGCTACGCGGAGCAGATGGAGGGGCTGCTGGAGGGGGGGGCGGATGGGCTGATTCTCGAGACGTGCCAGGATCCGCTGCAGATCAAGGCGGGGCTGGCGGCGGCGATGTCGGTGCTGGGGGAGCGCAGCGAGAAGCTGCTGTATGTGTCGGTGACGGTGGAGACGACGGGGACGCTGCTGGTGGGGTCGGCGATTGAGGCGGTGATGGCGGCGCTGGAGCCGTTCCCGATTGATGTGCTGGGGATGAATTGCGCGACGGGGCCGGAGGCGATGCGCCGGCACCTCGAGGCGATTGCCCGGCGCTGGCGGGGGTGGACTGGATGCATGCCGAACGCGGGGCTGCCGGAGCTGGTGGCGGGGCAGGTGCATTATCCGCTGGGGCCGGAGGAGATGGCCCGGGTGTTCGCGCCGATGGCGGTGGAGCTGGGGCTGAATGTGATCGGGGGATGCTGCGGGACGACGCCGGAGCATATCCGGCGGCTGCGGGAGGCGTGGGACGCGAACGCGCCGCCGCCGGCGCGGGTGGTGGAGGCGCGCGAGCAGGTGACGAGTCTTTTTACGCCGGTGGATTTGAGCCAGGAGCCGCCGCCGCTGTATGTGGGGGAGCGGGCGAACGCGACGGGGTCGAGGAAGTTCCGCGAGGCGCTGCTGGCGGAGGATTTCGAGGGGGCGTTTGACTTGCTGGTGGAGCAGGACGAGGGGGTGGCGCATGTGCTCGATTTGAGCGTGGCGTATGCCGGGCGGAACGAGGCGGCGGACATGACGAAGCTGGTGGCGCGGGCGGCGCGGGAGTGCCGGCTGCCGCTGATGGTGGATAGCACGCAACTGGACGTGGTGGAGGCGGCGCTGAAGCTGTACGGCGGGCGCATGCTGATTAACTCGATCAATTTTGAGGCGGGGGAGGAGAAGGCGGAGGCGCTGGTGGCGCTGGCGCGGCAGTATGGCGCGGGGCTGGTGGCGCTGACGATTGATGAAACGGGGATGGCGATGACGGCGGAGCGCAAGGTGGAGATTGCCGGGCGCCTGGTCGAGTTCTGTACGGCGCGGGGGATGAAGCCGGGCGATCTGCTGATTGATCCGCTGACGTTTACGGTGGGCAGCGGGGACCCGTCGCTGCGGACGGCGGCGGTCGAGACGCTCGAGAGCATCCGGCGGATCAAGGCGGAGCTGCCGGGGGCGCGCACGTTGCTGGGCCTGTCGAATATTTCGTTCGGGCTGAAGCCGGCGGCGCGCAAGGTGCTGAACACGCTGTTTCTGGACTGGTGCGTGAAGGCGGGGATGGACGCGTGCATTATCAATACGTCGGCGCTGGCGGCGCTGACGGAGCTGGCGCCGGAGGCGGTGGAGCTGGCGGCGAAGCTGCTGAATCATGACACGAGCGGGGGGGACCCGCTGGAGAGGTTTATCGAGTATTTCGAGGAGGCGCCGGACGAAGCGGCGGAGGCGGCGGCGGCGGCGGCGATGGGGCCGGAGGAGCAGGTGGCGGCGGCGCTGATCAAGGGGAGGGCGGCGCTGCTGGAGGAGTCCATTCCCGCGCTGCTGGAGCGGATGCCGGCGGAGGACGTGCTGAACGAGCATCTGATTCCGGCGATGAAGGAGGTGGGGCGGCTGTTTAATGACGGGATTCTGCAGCTGCCGTTTGTGCTGAAGTCGGCGGAGGTGATGAAGCGGGCGGTGGACCGGATTCGACCGTTTTTCAAGGCGGGGGAGTCGGCGGCGGCGGGGACGCTGGTGATTGGCACGGTGGCGGGGGATGTGCACGACATCGGCAAGAACCTGGTGGATATTATTTTGTCGAACAACGGCTACAAGGTGGTGAATCTGGGGGTGAAGGTGTCGATCGAGGATATGCTCGAGGCGGTGCGGGAGCATGGGGCGGACATGCTCGGGATGAGCGGCCTGCTGGTGAAGTCGGTGCAGGTGATGCGCGAGAACCTGCGGGTGATGGCGGCGGCGGGGCTGGAGATTCCGGTGCTGCTGGGGGGGGCGGCGCTGACGGAGGCGTTTGTGGCGAATGACTGCCAGCCGGTCTATGGCGGGCCGGTGCGCTATTGCAAGGACGCGTTTGACAGCTTGACGGCGTTCCGGGAGCTGGAGGAGAGAGGCACGCTGGCGCGTACGTCGGCGGGGATGTGAGACTACAGACTTGAGACAGAAGACTGGAGACTTTTTAGGAAGAACCGCGAATGGACATGAATGTATTTGGGGGCAGCACGGAGGGGAGCAATGTTCAAAAATCAATATTCAATATTCAACATTCAACATCCAATATTCAATATTCAAGGGGTGAGGGGCGAGGGGCGGGGGGCGGGGGTATTGTATTAGGAAAGAGGTGTGGAGATGAGTGAGCAGGGTGTGAGGGTGGCGCTGGAGCCGCCGTTTTGGGGTCCGCAGATTTGGGAGCCGCCGATGGAGGAGGTGCACGCGCACCTGGAGAGGATGTCGCTGCTGGTCGGGCGTTGGGGGTTTAAGCAGGGTAATTTGTCGGAGGGGGAGTATCGGCGGATTCTGGAGGGGGAGGCGCAGGGGCACTATAAGCGGATCCGGGCGGAGAATCTGGAGCGGAAGCTGTTTGTGCCGCGGGCGGCGGTGGCCTGGCTGAAGGCGAAGCCGGAGGGGGACCGGCTGTGGGTGTTCCCACACGAGGGGGGCGAGCCGGTGGGGCTGGATTTTCCCCGGCAGCAGATCCGCGAACGGTTGTGCATTCCGGACTTTTTTGTCGAGGGGGGGGACGCGGCGGGGTTTTTGACGGTGACGGTGGGGAACGAGGGGGCGGCGCGGTGGATGGAGGAGCTGCAGGACGAGGGGCGGTATCAGGAATATTTTTTCTGGAACGGCTACGCGGCGGAGTACGCGGACGCGGTGGCGGAATGGACGCACCGGAAGATGCTCGAGTTTCTGGGGGGCAAGCAGGGGGCGCGGTTCGGCCCGGGGTATCCGTCGTGCCCGGACACGACGCTGAGCCGGTGGATCTGGCGGTGGACGCGGGCGGAGCGGATCGGGGTGGAGCTGACGGATTCGAACATGCTGGTGCCCGAGATGAGCACCTGCGCGCTGGTGGCGGCGCAGCCGTGGGCGCGGGTGTTTAACGTGATGGCATGAATTATCCGGGCGGGGGCGTTGGCGGCGCCGGCGTGCGGCGGGCGCGCGAATCGCGCGCGGCGGAAAAGACGGTTGACGGACTTGGCGGCAACCGTGTATTCTCCGAAAAAATGTGCAGGCTGGTTTTTCCATTGTCCTTAACTCGCGGCCAGGCTCAGGAGGCAGAAAGATGATGTGTCGAAATCGTAGAATCCGTTTGCTGGGGGCGGGGCTGTTGGTGGTGATGGGGCTGGGGTTGGCAAGCAGTTGGGCGCAGGCGCCGGCGCCGGGTTCCAACATTCTGCGGATTCGCGGCAAGCTGATCCCCACAAAGGAGAAGACGCCGGTGTATCAGACGTCGGTGCGCAGCCAGACGTCGGGGCGTCCGCCGGAGTGGTGGCGGGTGGCGGTCGAGTATGAGACGGCGCCGGAGTGGATTGACGAGCTGGAGTTTACGTTTTACGCCTATCTGGAGGATCAGAGCGCGAAGAACGCTCCGGTGATGTTCCGGGGGGTGGTGACCTATGAGAACGTGCCGAAGGGTCGGCATGTGGCGGATATTTTCCTGCACCCGAACGTGGTGGCGCGGATGGGCCAGGTCAAGCAGGTGGCCCTGGTGATCAAGCACAACGGCATGGTGGTGGCGACGGATTCGACGTCCAGCCGGCCCAACTGGTGGGACGGTTTCCCGCCGAAGGACGGGGTGCTGCTCAACCGCACGCAGACGCCTTTCGCGCTGGTGGATTACGATTCGTACAACTTTATTCGCGCCGCGAGCCCGGCCCGCTAACCCCCGAAGGAAGACTATCCATGGCCAAAAAGCCCATACTTACGCTGGACATCGGGTCGTACAGCCTGAAACTGGCTGAATTTGTGAGCGTGCGCGACGGGCTGGAGATGACCCGCTACGCCGTGAGCGATTTGGGGCTGGACCCGCTGAGCGACGCCGACCGGTCGCAGTATATCATTACGACCATCCACGAGCTGCTGCGGGAGTCGGGGTGCAAGCCGGGCCCGGTGCTGCTGTCGATCGCGGGGCACTCGGTGTTTTCGCGGTTTGTGAAGCTGCCGCCGGTGGAGCCGGAGAAGGTCTATCAGATCATCCAGTATGAGGCGCAGCAGAACGTGCCGTTCCCGATGAACGAGGTGGTGTGGGACTATCAGCTGATCAGCGGGGCGTCGGGAGATGTTGACGTGATGCTGGCGGCGATCAAGGCGGACCAGATTACGGAGCTGTGCGACTGCGTGCGGTTCGCGGGGCTTTCGCCGGAGCTGGTGGACGTGGCGCCGATGGCGCTGTATAACGCGGTGCGCTACAACTATGACGCGCTGCCGCCGTGCACGCTGGTGGTGGACATCGGGGCGCGTTCGACGGATCTGATTTTCCTGGAGGCGGGGCGGGTGTTCAGCCGCAACGTGCCGGTGGCGGGCAACCACATCACGCAACTGATCATGAACGAGTTCGCGGTGTCGTTTGACGACGCCGAGGCGATGAAGACGGCGCACGCGTTTGTGGGCTTCGGGGGGGCCTATGAGGAGCCGCAGAGCGAGACGGTGGGCAAGGTGTCCAAGAGCGTGCGCAGCATCATGACGCGGCTGCACCAGGAGCTCAACCGTTCGATCAATTTCTACCGCAGCCAACAGGGCGGCCAGCAGCCGTCGCTGCTGCTGTTGACGGGGGGCAGCTCGGTGATCCCTTATACGGACACGTTCCTGAAGGAGAAGCTGAAGATCGAGACGGATTATTTCAATCCGTTCAACAACGTGGCGGTGGCCGAGCAGATACCCACGGAGCAGATCGGGGCGCATGCGTGCGAGATGGGGCAGCTGGTGGGTCTGGCGCTGCGGCAGTTGCATACGTGCCCGATCGAGGTCAACCTGCTGCCGCCCAAGGCGGTGGAGGAGCGCAAGTTTAAGAGCAAGCAGCCGCTGTTCGGGATGACCGCGGCGGTGATGCTGGTGGTGCTGGGGGTGTGGATCGCGTTTTATCAGCAGATGTCGGGCGCGCTGGGGCGGTTCCGCGAGAAGCTGGACCGCCGGGTTCAGGAGCTGACCCATGTGGAGCGGCAGCTGGTGCAGGCCGAGGCCCAGGTCGAGGCGGTCGAGAACCAGATTGCCCGGCTGACGGCGCTCGAGGCCAACCGCGGCGCGTGGCGGACCCTGCTGGGCGAGGTGAGCGGCGCGCTGGTGGACGGGATGTGGCTGACCCGGGTGGCGGCCGTCTCGACCCTGCCGGGCGAAGCGCCCCCGGCGGAGGAACCCCAGGCGTCGAGCCGCCGCGCCGGCGCGCGGGGCGCGCCGGCGGCGGCGCCGCCCGTGCCGATGACGCCCATCGTGGGGCTGGAAATCGAAGGGATGGGCTACCTCGACAAGATCAAGAGCGACCAGATCACCGAGTTCCGCAACAAGCTGCGTGAATCCGAGCTGTTTTCGGACAAGACCGAGATTGTGTGGCAGCCGCCGGCCCGTCCGGACGCGGCGACCCTGGAATTCAAAATTCTGGCCGTTTTGGAGGAGCCGAAGAAGCTATGAGTCGAAAATACATGCCTTTGGTGGTGGGCGGGGTGGTGGCATTGCTGCTGGCCCTGGCCCTGGGCTATTGGTTGTTCAGCGCCTTCAGCCACTTCCAGGAGGCGACCGACAAGATGGAGCAGAGCCAAAACCGGCTCAAGAGTCTGACGTCGCGCAAGGTGTTTCCGTCGGAGGACAACATCGGGATCATGCAGAAGCAGCTCGACATCTATTCGAGCTATCAGGGCGGGCTGTTCCAGACGATGCGCGAGGGCCAGGCGGAGGCCGCGGAGATTACCCGCGACCGTTTCCGCCAGCTGCTGGAGCAGACGCTGCGCAAGCTGGTGCAGACCGCCCGGGCCAAATCCATCGCCCTGCCGGCGAATTTCTCGTTCGGTTTTCAGAAATATACGGCGGGGATGCCGCCCGAGCAGCAGTATCTGGAGCGGCTGAGCGACCAGTTGCGCACGATTGATACGCTCTGCACGATTCTCTACAACGCGGGGATCAGCGAGCTGGTCAGCGTGGAGCGGGTGATCTTTGACGAAGAGGCCGAGGCGGCGCCGGTGGAGGAGGAGCTGACGCGGGGGCGGCGGCGCGGCCGGGGCGAGCCCGAGCCCGAGCCGGTCAAGACCACCGACCTGGTGCGGGACCCGGACGGGCTGTTCTCCCGGGAACGCTATACGCTGGTGTACCGCGCGCAGGACGCGGTGACCTGGAAGATTTTGGACCGGCTGGCCAAGGCGTCGCCGTTCGCGGTGGTGACCAAGATCGAGATTGTCAACAGCGCGCGGCCGACGATTGTGGCGCCGCAGAGGACCGAGGAGGAAGGCGAAGCCGCCGCGGGCGCGGCCAGCTCGTGGGGCGCGCCGGAGGCGGCCCGCAAACCCGCCGCCAAGAAGGAGCCCATTCTGCCGCGCGAACTGCGCGTGGTGGCCGGCCAGGAGCTGCCGCGGGTGACCTTGGAGGTGGATATTTACCGTTTTGCTCAGACCGAGCCGGCTGAAGAAGGGGAGGAGAATCCGTGAACCAGGCACCCCGGACCAAACAAGAGTGGCTGAAGGAGCATTACGAAAAGATTCTGCTGCTGGTGGCGCTGCTGGCGCTGCTGATTTCCGGCGTTTGGCTGGCCGCCCGCATTCAGGACTGCAAGGAGGACGCCTATCACGCGATGGCGCGGATTTCCTGGCGGGGCAACCGGATTCCGCTGAGCGACACGCTCGAGTTTGATACGGTGCTGTCGGAGGCGCGGGCGAACGCCGTGGCGCCGCTGCGCGTGGCGGATCACTCGATGGTGAGCGAGGTGCGCGTGGCGTGCGTCAAGTGCGGCTATCCGATCGGCTATAACGCGACGAACTGCCCGTTTTGCCTCAGCGAGCAGCCGCCGATCATTGACATCAAGTCGCTGGACACGGACGGCGACGGCATTCCGGACTCGGTGGAGCTGGAGCTGGGGCTGGACCCGCAGAATCCGGCCGACGCGCACGAGGATCTGGACGGCGACGGGTTTACGAACTTGGAGGAGTTTTTGGCGGGGACGGATCCGCGGGATCCGCAGAGCATGCCGGACCCGGTGGTCAAGCTGCGCGTGGCGCGGATCCGGCCGATTCCGTTTGTGCTGCGCTATGTGGGCACGCAGCATCTGCCCGACGGCAGCCTGCGCTTTCTGCTGAACCTGCAGAGCCTCGAGCGTTCCTATTTTGCCAAACTGGGCGATGTGGTGCTCGGCTACAAGGTCGAGCAGCACGACCCCGCGGGCCGTCAGGGCGAAACCCTGACGATGGTGCGCCAGGCCGACAAGCGCCCGGTGGTGCTGGTCAAGGGCCGTCCGGTGACCCAGCAGGAGCTGGCGATCATGTTCGTGTCGCTGCTGGACAAACGTCCGCTGCCGGTGCAGCGGCTCAACGACGTGTTCAACTACCGGGGCACGGAATACAAGATCGTTGACATTCGTCCCGACAGCGTGGTAATTCAGGGTGTCAAATCTGGCACCAATGTGACTATTTCGCAAATCAGCACAGAAGAACGAGCAGCGCTGACGCCCCCCGCAGGCGCCGCCGCCCCTGCCACACCGGCCCCGACGGATTCCCCGTGGTAAACCCATTTAAACAGTATAACATGAAGAAAGTTGTCAACCTAGTGTCGTCGCGCGGACCGGACGGTTTGTCCCGGATCCGCCCGAGGTCGAAGGAGGAATTCCAGATGAAATGGTTCATGGTCCCAGTAATCGCGATGGCTCTTTTGCTTGGCAGCGTGGCGCTTGCGCAAGACGATTTTGACCTGGATAGCCTGTTGGGCGACTTCGAGTCCCCACCCGCGGAGGTGGTGGAAGAGGCGGCCGGGGAGACCGCGCTGGAGGCCGAGCCCTTTGCCGATGACTTCGCCGATCTCGAGGAAGTGGTCGAGGAGGCGGTCGAGGACGTGGCCGATTTTGCCGATGATTTTGCGGACGACTTTGCCGACGCGGCCGGGGATGTCGAGGAGGCGGCGGAAGAGGCCGATCCCTTCGCGGATCCGGATGACGCGGCGGAGCCGTTTGACGATGACGATGCCTTTGCGGACCTGGACGACGCGGCGGACGATGTGTTCGTGGACCTGGACGAGGTCGAGGCGGATGACCTGGCGGTCGAGGAGGCCGAGGACGATTTGCTGGGCGATCTGTTCGGCGAGACCGAAGAGCCGGCCATCGAGGCGGAGCCGGCCGACGATTTCAGCGCGTTCGGCATCTTTACGCCGGATGTGGAAGAGGAGCCGGTCGAGGTCGAGGACGAGGATGACTTCTTTGACGAGGATCCGGCCGGGGATTTTGATGCCGACGACGCATTTGAAGCGCCTTCGAGCGCGGCGCCCCCGGGCGAGGAACTCTCCACGCGCGAGCTCAAGAAGCTGGCGCGCGAGATGGCCAAGCAGGAAGAGCTCCGCCGCCAGTCCGAAGAAGCCGACGCCTTGAAGGCCTCCGAGAGGGGCTTTCGCGCGCTGAGCGACAACAAGTATGTCGCCGCCGAAACCAATTTTGTGAGCGCCCTGGCCCTGCTGCCGGACCGGCCGCAGAACGAGAGCGTTCGCCAGCAGATTTCGTGGGGTCTGGCGGAGTCGCAGTATCTGCGGGCGCGGCCGATGGTGCAGCGCCGCGAGCGCCTGCAAGATGCGCGCAAGCTGGTGGACGGCGCGCTGAAGGCGGATCCCACCCACCGCGGCGCCAAGGCGCTGAACAAGCGTCTGGCCCAGCTCGAGGAGGCCGCGCTGCGGCCGATCCCGCCGTCCTATCAACAGGTCACGCTGGACAAGCACGAGAGCATTGACCTGCTCTATGACGAGGCGCGCCAGTGGTATCAGCTCAAGGACTATGACCGCGCGCTGGTGCTGTTCGACCAGATTCTGCTGCGCGATCCGTATCACAAGACGGCCATGCGCTACATCCGCAAGATCGAGGCCGACCGCTACAAATATGCCACCTATGAACGCGAAGCCCGTGTGCAGGGCATGATGACCGACGTGCGCCGCAAATGGAGCCCGCCTGTTCGCGCTGAAATCGAGATGCCCGCTGAACTCACCCGCGGTACCGGTGTGGATAGCAAACCGGCCTCCGAGCGCCTCAACGAGAAGATGCAGAAGATCATCATTCCGGCGGTTGAGTTCCGCCAGGCCAACATCAACGACGTGGTGGCGTTCCTGGTGGAAGCCAGCATCACGGCGGACCCGGAGAAGGAAGGCGTCAACATCATTCTGAACCTCGGCCCCGGCAGCGGGGGAGGGGGCCCGGCGCCCGCTCCGGTGATGGAAGACGACTGGGGCTTTGACGACGACGATTTCGGCATGCCCTCGACGTCGTATAGCGCGGCGCCCTCCGGCACGCGCGACATCACCCTCAATCTGAGGCGGATCAGCATGCTCGATGCCATCAAGTACATTACCGAGGTGGCCGGCCTCAAGTTCCGCATCGAGGACAGCGCGGTCATGATCACCCGAATGGACGCCCCCGTGGGCAACATTATTACCCGCTTGTACCCGGTGCAGCCGACCTTCATGGAGACCGTGGTCGAGCGCCAGGAAAGCGGCGATCGCGACTCGGACTTCGTGTCGATGGGCGGGCGGGTCAGCGTGACCAAGTCGGATGTGCGCGAGTTCTTCGAGAAGACCGGCGTCAAGTTCCCCGCCGGGGCCTCGATCACCTACAACTCGGCCATCAGCCAGTTGATCATTGCCAACACCGCGGACAACCTCGAAACCTTCGAGCGGATTCTGCAACAGCTCAACGTGGTGCCCAACCAGGTCGAGATCGAAGCGCGCTTCATCGAAGTGGACCAGAACGATCTGGAAGAGCTGGGGCTGCAGTGGATCCTGAACGACAACTATGAGTTTGCGGTCAAGAAAGACGGCAGCGGTCAACGCATGCAATTCAATGCGGACTCACGGGGCATTACCCAGGGCAACCGGTTCTTCGGGTTTGATCCCGGCAACCAGGCCATCAGTGCGCTTTCTTCGGTGACCCGCGCGGGCGAGCAGACCATGCTGGGCAGCATCCTGAGCGCCTCGAGCGTGCTGACCAATCCGGAGGTGTCGGTGGTGCTGCAGGCGCTTTCGCAACATGGCGGCACCGACCTGCTCTCGGCTCCGCGCGTGACCGTGGTGAGCGGTTCGCCGGCGCAGATCCAGGTGGTCAAGGAAATCATCTATCCAACCGAATTTACCGTGACTCAGCCCTCCGTGGACAGCGACGGCAACGTGACCATGGGTCCGATTTCCGAGCCGGGCACGTTTGAGACCCGCGAAACGGGTGTGATTTTGAGCGTGACCCCGACCGTGGGTTCGGACGGCTACACGATTACGCTGGCCATCGCGCCGGAAGTCTGCGAGCTGGTGGACTGGCTGCAGTATGGCTCGGTCATTGAAATTCCCAGCGAGTTTGGCGCGCAGATCTGGACCTACAACATGCCCCAGCCGGTCTTTAGCAGCCGCAACGTCGCCACGACGATTGTGGTCTGGGACGGCCAGACGGTGGTCATGGGCGGTCTGATCCGTGAAGAGCTGACCACGTTCAAGGACAAGATCCCGTTCCTGGGCGACATTCCGGTCCTGGGCCGCCTGTTCCGCTCCGAGGGGCAGTACAGCCGCAAGAAGAACCTGCTGATCTTTGTGACCGCCCGTCTGGTGGACCCCGCGGGCCGGGCCATTCATCAGGATGGCTTGCTGGCGATGCCCGGCGCGGGGATCGATACCGATCTGGACGCGTCGGCGTTCTAGCAATCGAAATTGATTTTTGGACGGCCCGGGCGCCGGGCCGTCCTGCCTACAACCTGACCCTTCGTTTTCCAGGGCTTGCCGGGGCTTGATTTTAGCCCGGGCGGGTCGGGACGGGGCGTTGAGTTTGAGTGTTTCCGGGCGGCATCGGGCCGGGTGGCCCGGCAGGGCGGGGCGAGTCATCAGGAGGCGTCTGCCAGCCGCGTGCCGGCGGAGAGTTCAAGCCAACGCGGCCAATGGCCGCAAGGCTTGGTTGCATTTATGAATCCAGACAACATCAAATCCGTATTACTGGTTGACGGGATGGCGGTGGCCTATCGCGCGTTTTACGCGGTGCGCGGGCTGAGCACCCGCGACGGCGTGCCGACCAACGCGCTGTTCGGTTTTGCCCGCATGGTGCAGCAGCTCCAGGCCCAATGGCAGCCGGACCGCGTGGTGGTGGCGTTTGACGGGGGGTTGCCGGCCCGCCGGCTGGAGAAATGCCCGGAATACAAGGCGCAACGTCCGCCCATGCCGGAGGATTTGCGCGCGCAGTTGCCGCTGATCAACGAATTTCTCGAGCTGGCGGGGATTCCCGCGGTGCTGATCGAAGGGCAGGAGGCGGATGACGTCATGTCCACCCTGGCCGTCCGGGCCGTCGAGGGGGGGGCGACCGTGCGTCTGGCCACGAGCGACAAGGATCTAATGCAACTGGTCAGCGACAAGATCCGGATTGTTCCGCCCACCAAGACCGAAACCGAGATGGGGCCGGCCGATGTCGAGGCCAAGACCGGGGTGCGTCCGGGGCAGATCGTGGACTGGTTGGCGCTGATCGGGGATTCCTCGGACAACATTTCCGGGGTGGCGGGGGTGGGGCCCAAAACGGCCACGCGGCTGCTCAAGCAATTTGAGACCCTGGAAAACTGCCTGGCCCACCCGGAGCAGATCGAGTCGGAGTCGCTGCGGGAAAAGGTGAAGGCCGGCGGCGAGATTGCCCGGCGCAACGTCGAGCTGGTGGTGCTGGATTTGGATGTGCCCGGGGTGCCCGACTGGCCCGCGATCCCGCCGCCCGCCCCGGACGACGAGCGGTTGAAGGCGTTTTATGAGAAGTATGAGCTGCGCCGGTTGGCCGCCGGGGTAAAGGCCGCGCCCAAACCCGCGCCGAAGCCCCCGCCGCCCGCGGCCGAGCAGCTCGAGTTGTTTTGAGGTGAAGGCCGGTTGGCGCTTTGCCCTGAATAATTCACCAGCATGGCTGAAAATATTGCAATTTATTGCTGAGCAACACGATAGGTTACGCCTGCGGGCTGATGTTGAGCGCGGATGATTGAGATGAGATGGCTTGGTTCCAGACCCGTCCGCCTGCTGTTGCAGGTGGTGCTGCTGGTGGCGCTGTTTTGGGGCGCGGCGGCCACGCGCCGGCACGTGCTGAACGCGCAGCGGCAGCTTACGTCCGACGGCTCGATCCCGTTCACGCTCGAGAGCGCGCTGGCGTTCCGGCGCATCCAAATGATGTACCGTGACGGGGAACTGCCGAAGCATGACCGCGGGATCCAATATCCGGAAGGCGTAGCGACGCAGGAGACCGACACGCTGGGCGCGGAGCGGTACTACGCGGAGACTTCGCGGCACTGGCCGGGGGTGCTGAATCTGGCGGAGAAGATCCGCTGGCTGCATCTGCTGTGGTTCTGCCTGGCGGTTCCGGGGATTTATTTCTGGGTGAAATGGATGGGCGGGGGGGCGTTGGGCGGCTTCTGGGCGGCGGCGTTTTACGCGGTGGCGATTTCGGCGGTGGCCCGCTCGACGGGACAGGAGCTGTCGCACGAGAACAACGCGCTGCCGCTGCTGGTGTGGCATTTGGCGGCGGATGCCTGGCGCGGGCGGAGCCGCTCGCGGGGCGGGCGGTTCGCGGCGGGGCTGGCGGCGGCGGGGCTGGCCGCGCTGGCGCTGTGCCTGTGGGATTTGGTGCAGTATTACCTGGCGCTGACTCTGGCCTGGGAGCTGTTTCGCGCGGTGCGCGGGCGACTGCCCCGGGAGGACCTGTGGAGCCGGGTGGTGCCGCTGGTGGCGGTGCTGCTGGTGGCGGGGCTGCGCAATCCCTATCTGCGGGCGCATGGATTCGCGTTCTCGCCGGTGATGGGGCTGGGGTGGGGGGCGGTGCTGGCCGGTGCGCCGATCGCGCAACGCCAGAAGCGGGCCACGCGCCTGATCCTGGGGCTGACGCCGCTGGCGCTGGCGTTGGTGTTCTCGCGGCTGACGCTGCCGGCCTACGGCCACTTTGCGGGGCTGTTCTGGGCCAAGCTGGGCCATCTGAACATCCGGCCGGCGAACCCGGCCCGCCTGACGTTCGAGCAGCGCATCCTGTGGGTGCCTGCGCTGCATTCGACATCGCTGGTGCAGATGCTCCAGTGGTTTCCCGCGCTTTTGGGGTTGACGGCGGCGGCGGTTTGGGGTGTGATGCGCTCCGACGTTTGCCGTCGGCGGGTTGCTCCCGGCTTTTTCCCCCTCTTGCTGTATGGCGTGGTATCGCTGGGCGCGTTCGTGTTGTTTTTCCGCTTTCACGTCTGGCTGGCCCTGTTTGCCTGCGGACTGCTGGGGCTGGGGGCCGGATGTCTGGGCGTTCCCGAAATCCGCGGATGGCGGCGCCGCGCGGGGCTGGTCCTGTTGACCGGCGGGCTGCTGGTGGAAGCCAGCCAGCCGTGGCGCGGGCCGCTGGCGGTTGGGAAACGCCCGACGGTGGAAGCCCCCGAGGCCGTTAAGTGGGACGGACCGCTGGCCTGGGGCCGGCCGAATGTCTATGCCACGGAAACTGAAGAATTGATGAACTATTTATTGACCCATGTTGCTCCCGAGCCGGTGCTGGCCAATTTTGGCGTCAGCGCCTCGATTGCCGCCTATGGCGGCTGCCCGGTGGTGCTGCACCCCAAGTTCGAGTCGCCGGACATCCGCGCCAAGGTGCGCGACTACGGCGAGGCGCTGTTTTTGGGCGACGAGACCGAGTTCCGCTCCTGGATGGAGTCGCAGGGGGCGACGGTGTACGTGTATTCCAAGGGCGAGTTTTCGACGGTGCAGCCGGGGTATCAGATGCGCTATATGGTCAACGCGCTCGAGCCCGCCACGAACGCGGCGGCGCGGCTGTTCGAGCAGCGGCCCAAAGAGCTGGAGCACTTTGCGCCGCAGTTTGACAACCGGAAGTATTGCGTGTACCGGCTGACCCGTTCGCCGGTGGTGGCCCGGCTGGCGCAAAGCTGCGTGGAGGAAGCGCGGACGGCCCTCGAGAAGGGGAACCTGGCCGTGGCGGAGTGGCAGGCGGCCCACGCGTTGCGCATGGACCCGGACAACGAGGAGGCCCAGACGATTGTGCGCGTGGCGACCAATCTGCGGGAGGACGGCTTCCGCGAGGAGGATCTCGAGGCGATGTTCTTTCCGGGGGTGTCGCCCTTGGCTCCGGCGGATCCCTGGTGAGAATGACGGCCACTGCTCCAACCGGCCGCTGCTTTGCCCTGACCGGCGGGATTGCCTGCGGCAAGAGCGCGGTGGCCGCGCTGTGGCGGCAGTGGGGCGCGGAGGTGCTGGACGCCGACGACGTGGTTCACGAGCTGCTGGCGCCGGGCGGCGCCTGCGTGGCGTCCGTGGCCGGGGAATTCGGGCCGGAGGTGGTCGCGGCGGGCGGCGGCATTGACCGGCTCCGGCTGGGGCGGATCGTGTTTGCCGACGCGGCGGCCCGGCAGCGCCTCGAGGCGCTGGTGCATCCGCCGGTCATCGGGCGGATGCGCGAGTGGGCGGCGGACGTCCGTCGGCGCGGCAAGATCGGCGTGGCGGTGATTCCGCTGCTGTTTGAAACCGGCCTCGAGGCGGAGTTTGACGCCACAGTTTGCGTGGCGGCGGATGACGCGGTGGTCCTCGAGCGGCTGGCCGCGCGCGGACTGGATGCCGCCGAGGCTCGGGCCCGGATGGCCAGTCAGTGGCCATTGGCCGAAAAATGCGCGCGGGCGCGCTACACAATTGAAAATAATGGGAGCCCGGCCGAGCTGGAAACCGCCAGCCGGGCGTTATGGAAGACTATGACAGAACAAGGAGACTAGAATATGTCCACAGAACCGAAACAACCTGCCAAACCTCGCAAGACCGCGCCCAAAACCGGCGCCAAGCGGGGGCGTCCCCGCAAGACGGCGGAGCCCGCCAAGACTGCCGAGAGCGTCACCCTGCCGCCTTCGTTGCTGAACACGACGATTGCCGATGGCGAAGAGTTCAGCCCCGGCACCAATCCGGATGAGAACGGCCAGACGGCTGTCGAGACGAAGCCGGCCGAGCCCGCCGCGCCGGAAGCCAAGCCCGCCATCAAGGAGGCCCCCGCCGCCGCGGATGCCGCGCCGGAAGCCGCCCCGAGCGAGGCGGAGAGCCGGGACGACCCGCGCCCGGCCGGCGACGCGGACGCGGGAGACCATGACCGCACGGGCTACGGGCAGCGGGGAGGGCGTCATGACCGGCGCTTTGACCGCAACCGCGACCGCCGCAATCAGCAGCATCGGCCGCCACGCGTGCCGCTGACGCCGGAGGAGGAGGCCGCCCGCGCCGAGCAGCAGGCGGCCGCCCGGGCCGCCGCCGAGGCCGCCGCGGCGGAACGCGCCAAGATGGCCCGCACGCTCAAGCTGAACGAACTGCAGCAGCTCCCGGTGCCGCAGCTCAAGGAGCTGGCCGACACCTACAAGCTGGTGGACCTTGGCGCCCTGCGCAAGCATGAGCTGATTTTCGAGATCCTCAAGGCCAATGCCCGCTGCTCCGGCACCACCTTTGTGCGCAGCGTGCTGGAAATCATGTCCGACAACTTCGGCTTCCTGCGCTCGCCCAACAACACCTATCTGGCCAGCCCGGACGACGTCTATGTTTCGCCCTCGCAGATCCGGCGCTTTGCCCTGCGCACGGGCGACACGGTCGAAGGCGAGCTGCGGTCGCCCAAGGAGCGCGAGCGCTTTTTCGCCCTCCAGCGGGTGATTTCCATCAACGACGGCCCCCCCGAGGGCCAGCGCGGCAAGATTCCCTTCGAGAACCTGACACCGCTGTTTCCGGACGAGCGCCTCGTGCTCGAGGTCAAGAGCCAGAACAACATCAATATGCGGGTCATGGATATACTGACGCCGATTGGGAAGGGCCAGCGCGGCCTGATCGTGGCGCCGCCGCGCACCGGCAAAACGGTGCTGATGCAGATGATGGCCAACAGCATCTCCGAGAACAATCCGGAGGTGAAGCTGATCATTCTGCTGATTGACGAGCGTCCCGAGGAAGTGACCGACATGGAGCGCAACACGCAGGCCGAGGTGATTGCCTCGACCTTCGACGAGCCGCCCGACCGCCACGTGCAGATTGCCGACCTGGTGATCGAGATGGCCAAGCGCCAGGTCGAGGCCGGCAAGGACGTGGTGATCCTGCTCGACTCGATCACCCGCCTGGCGCGGGCCTACAACACGCTCCAGCCGCACAGCGGCAAGATCCTCTCCGGCGGGGTGGACGCCAACGCGCTGCACAAGCCCAAGCGCTTTTTCGGCGCGGCGCGCAACATCGAGGGCGGGGGCAGCCTGACCATCATCGCCACGGCGCTGGTGGACACTGGCAGCCGCATGGACGAGGTGATCTTCGAAGAGTTCAAGGGCACCGGCAACATGGAAATCGCCCTCGACCGCTACCTCGTGGACAAGCGCATCTTCCCGGCCATCAACATCGAGAAGTCCGGCACCCGCAAGGAGGAGCTGCTGATGCACAAGGACGAGCTGGCCCGGGTGTGGACGCTGCGCAAGGCGCTCAACGGCGTGCCCGCCGTCGAGGCCATGGAGCTGCTGATCGGCCGTCTCAAGAAAACAAAGAACAACCTTGAATTCCTGATGACATTGCAGGGATAATGGCCGCATGACCGTGATGCAGGCACAGGGCGGCGTCAACCTTGAGGCGCGGCAACCGTGGATACGGGCCGCCCTCTTCGTGCTCGCGCTGCTGATCTCCCTGGCCCTGCACAGCGTCCTCATGCTCGACATCCCCGTGCTGCCGCCGATTCACCCGCCAGCGTCCCCGATGAGGCCCTCGCTGCCGGTGGTGATGGAAACGGTGCGGCCGGTTCCGGTCGAGCAGGCCTACGAGCAGCCCGACACCTTCCGGCCGGAGAATCCCGACGCGTTCGAGGCGATCGAGCCGCTGCAGAAGACCCTGCTGGCCGACTTGCAGGCCAGCACCGAGGCCGCGCCCTTCGAGCCGTCCGGGCCGGCCGAGGCCGAGGCCCCCCTGCCGGAGACCCGACCCGATCCGTTGGATTACCGTCAGGAAATCCTGCAGATCGAGAAGTTCACCGCGGAGGTGGAGCTGGAGAGACTACCCCGGCGGGTGGTGCCCGCCCTGCCGCGGGTGGAAGGCGCGCCGGACATCACCTTCCCCAGCAGCAGCGAGGCCGTCGCGGCCGCGGCGGCCTTCGCGGGGGGGAGCGGCGCCAAGGTGCCGGGAATGTCCGTGGTGACCCAGGCCGAGCCCCCGGCGGAGGCCGTGGTCGAGCTGGTCAAACAGAACGATCCGACCGATGCCGAGCGCTTGCAGGAGCAGTCGGGGGCGTTGGACGAAACCGCCGCGGACATCACCCAAGTCGAGCCGATCGAACAGATCCTGGCGGTGGACGTCACCACCTATCGGGCCACGGACGAGGATGTCCTCTATTTCGAGTTGTCCATCTCGCGCGCCGGAGCCGAGGCTCTGCCGGTGCTGCCCAAGGATGTCCTGATCATTCAGGACTGCTCCGAAAGCATTACCCGCACCAAGCTGGGGTTCTTCAAGGAAGGCATTCTCGATTATCTGCGCACGCTGACCATCTATGACCGGATCAACATCATGCGCTACAGCGACACCCCCGACCTCTGCTTCGAGGAGTGGGCGCCGGTGACGGAGGAAACGCTGGCCCAGGCCGCGCGTTTCACCCAGAACATGCGCGCCCGGGGCCAGACCGACCTGTTTACGCCGCTCCAGCAGGTGCTGAAGCACCATCAGCCCGGCGGCCGCCCGATGATCGCGGTGCTGATGACCGACGGCCGGCCCACGATGGGCACGGTGGCCAGCTCCGACATCATCGCGAACTTCAGCCGGCAGAACCAAGGGCGCATCTCGGTCTTTACGGTGGGCGCGGGCGACCGGGTCAACACCTTCCTGCTGGACCTGCTCGGGCACAACAACCGCGGGGGCGCGTGGATCATGCCGTTGCGCGATGAAATCCCCGCGGCGGTGCGGCGGACGGCCCGCGAGCTGTCGCAGCCCGTGCTCGCCCATCTGGACTATCATTTTTCGGGCGACTCCGCCGCCGAGGTCTATCCCGGCACACTGACCCACCTCTATCTGGACCGGCCGTTGCGGCTGGTGGGGCGCGCGCCCCTCGGTCAGAAAAACGTGGTGCTGCAGATCGTGGGCGATTCCGGCCCCATCCGGCGCGACATGGTGTTCCAGCTCGATCTGGCCGGGGCCGGGGATGGCGGCGAGGGCATCCGCCGCGAATGGGTCATGCAGAAAATCTACAAGCTGATCAACGATCACCTCGCCAGCGGCCGGGTCGAGATCCTGCGGGAAATCCGCGACCTCTCCATCCGCCACAACGTCCCGCTGCCCTACGGCACCGACTTCCCCATGTAGCCGCCGCCGGCCGTGGCCGGTTGCGTTCAAAAACTGCCCCAAAATGGCCTCAAACAGGCCAAAATCGCTCAAAATGGGGTCAAAATCGTCAAAAACAGGCCCAAAATGGCCTCATGGTGGTTTTCCTGTAGCCGACCTCGCTGCGGCCGGATTCCAAAGGTAGGTGCCTGTCCGCCTCGGGCGGAACGCATCGCCGAGGCGTCCGATGTGAGGGAAGATTATTCCTTTTTTAACGCAAAAGGCGCAAGGGTCGCAAGGCGTGGTAAAAACTCGCGATTGCGTGGAAAAATCACGCAAAACGGCCCGTTTTTGACGATTTTCGGTATATTTTCGTCCGTTTTGGTCTGTTTTTTGCCGATTTTGGGGGCTTTTACGGTTTTGGGGCGCAAGGGGCGAAAAAAATGCGCGTTGAGTCGGTTTTCTGTAGCCGGCCTCGCTGAGGCCGGATTCCAAAGGAAGGAACGCATCGCCGAGGCGTCCGTTGTGAGGGAAGACCATTCCTTGTTTTAACGCAAAAGGCGCTTGCCTGGATTATTCATCAACATGGATGAAAGTATTGTCATCTGCTGCAGGGCAGCATGGTGCGGAAATAATCATGAAAAATTCAGTTTTCATCCCTGTTGACCCAAGGCACGACGATTCCAACCCGTCTGCTTTGTTCTGTGGGGTTCGCAGGTTGTCCAACCAGCTTCACCCCGCACGCCTCGCATCCGGGCCGGACTTGTCGCGTGCATAATCCGGGCTAGGGGCGCGAAAGAAACGCAAGCTGAGGGATGCGCGGGAGGGGGGGGAGAATTGCGGGATTGCGGGAATGCGGGATTGCCAGAATATTTTGGGAGAGTTTTGAACCGCGAAGGCGCCTGCGGCGCGGAAGCAGAAGAAAAGGGAGTATTACGATTGTGCGCAATCGTAATACTGGGGTGGGGCGGGAAAAAAGGGATTGGAGGCGGGTGAACATGGTACCTTGTGCCACAAGGTAGCATGGGTGGCGGTTGTTATTTTTTGAGGAGGGGAGGGATGTATACGCCGAGGCGTCCGATGTGAGAAAAGACCATTCCTTATTGGTTTTGGCAACCACAGAAAACACACAAAACACAAAAGATGCGCCTTCGGCGCAGGATTGTTTTTTAACGCAAAAGGCGCAAGGGTCGCAAGGCGTGGTGAAAACTCGCGATTGCGCGGAAAAAGCACGCAAAATGAACGTTTTGAGTGATTTTTCGGCATATTTATGCCGGTTTTGGCTGTTTTGTGCCGATTTTTGGGGCTTTTGCGGTTTTGGGGCGCAAGGGGCGAAAAAAATTCGCGTTGAGTCGGTTTTCTGTAGCCGGCCTCGCTGAGGCCGGATTCCAAAGGAAGGAACACATCGCCGAGGCGTCCGATGTGAGGGAAGACCATTCCTTGTTTTAACGCAAAAGGCGCTTGCCTGGATTATTCATCAACATGGATGAAAGTATTGTCATCTGCTGCAGGGCAGCATGGTGCGGAAATAATCATGAAAAATTCAGTTTTCATCCCTGTTGACCCAAGGCACGACGATTCCAACCCGTCTGCTTTGTTCTGTGGGGTTCGCAGGTTGTCCATACAGCTTCACCCCGCACGCCTCGCATCCGGGCCGGACTTGTCGCGTGAATTATCCAGGGTAGCGGTCTGAATTGCCAAATTGCCGGATTTAACGATTATTTTATGGGAACCACAAAGAGCACACAGAACCTAGCGCGGCAGAGCCGCAACCAAATTTCGTCCGCAGATTGCGCAGATTTTCTCAGATTATTTGAACCGCGAATGGACACGAATGAACGCGAATGTTGGCAGGGACGGCTCGCCGAGCTGTCCGATCCTGAAACAAAATATTCCGCACGGGAGGGCCGACGCCCTCGTCGGTGTGGATTTTGAAGTTCTGTTTTCTCTCGCAGAGACGCAGAGATCGCCAAGGAGATTGGACTTACAAGGTCAAAATCAACATCCAAGAGAAAAAGTAGGGGTGTAGTTTTGGTCATGTATTGCTTTGATATCAAGCTGGTTATGAATATGCCTTTTCAAAAACGTGCACAAAAAACATGAAATCAGCGGATAGTAGTACAAAGAACACGCTGGTTTTGAAGCGAATAGACACGAATGTTGCCGGAAATCGCTCAAAAACGCTCAAAATTGGCCCGAAATCGCTCAAAATGGGCCAAAACCGGACAAAAACAGTCTTTTTTGCGCGAAATATGTACCGCGAATAAACGAGTCTTCAGGCTTGTCGAGCCGTGAGCAGGATGCTGAAAACCTGTCACGCTAACAGCATGAATACCACGGTCGCGATATTATTTTTAGGTAGTTTATTGTGTTGACCGTTCGGGATATAGTAATTAGAATAACGAACACCGAATGATAAGTGTAGTACTTGGGCGTTTGTCAACGATTTCTAAATAGCCTATAATATCCTAGCTACGACGGAGGCGGCATGAAGGCGTATCCAATCGCGATGGAAATTGCCGGGAATACGGCAATATGGACGAGGCCGGATACAGGTGATTGTCCAGTGAGTTATCCTGCGCCCACTTATTCTGCAGTGAAGCAGATATTTGAGTCGGTTTTGTGGGGAAAATCGATCCAAATTCGACCTGTTCAGGTTGATATTTGCCGACCGCTACAATTCCACTCGTATATAACGAATTACGGAGGGCCGCTGCGAAGTGCAAGCCAGATTAAAAAAGACAACAACTATCAGCTTTTGGCAACTGTTTTAATTGATATTTGTTATCGGATTTATGCGAATGTTATCGAAGCGCCGGATGAGCCAGTTGATGCAGCGACGATCAACTGGAAAAAGCGAACGAGTTCGCCGGGGCATGCCTATCAGGCAATTTTCGAGCGCCGTCTTAAGCGGGGCCAGTGTTTTACAATGCCTTTTCTTGGCTGGAGAGAATTTAGCGTCTCATATTTTGGACCATTCCGTGCCGAAACCCAAAAAGAGAGCACCATCAACACGGTATTGCCCTCGATGTTTAGAGAGATTTCCTACGGCCGCCAAAACAAAGACCGACAGTTTATATTTGACCAGAATATTTCTATTACGAATGGCACACTGGCTTATCCCCGTCGCGAGGTGGCAGTATGATTAATGAATTGTTTCAGTTGGCAGAAGCGATAGAGGTTGCGGGTATTACCCCACCGGACTGGCACCAACATTTCAAAAAATTACCGAGGGCGAGTGCCGCCAAGCCCTGTTTCCGCTTGGAGCTGGGTGAAGAAGGCCGGATTGATAAAATCCGAACAATACCTCCGGAAGAGGTTACCGTTTTACGGAAATGGGAAAGAGCTCTCGGACATTCTTTTCCAGGATTTAACATTGTGCCGCCATACCGGATTGTCGATGAAGAACAGTTGGGGCTGATGAGAGAATGGGCTAGGAGGGGTACTGTTGATGTACCGCTTTTAAAAAGTTGGTGTGCGGATTCTTTGGTGTTGAGTGATCGGCGTACAGCAGACCAAAAACTCCAGAGCAGCCTGAATCGGGTCGCATTTGAAGAGTTTCGTCCACTGCTGGGGGATATTACCGATATTCCTGTGTTAGAGTTGCTGTTTCACAGAGTGGAGGCGTTTCGGGGCGAGAATTCCGCCGCTATATTTATGGATGCACTTGTGGATTGCATCTGGCGGGAACTGGAAGACGGCAATGAACAAATCGCTCTGCTCTCGCTATTGTGCCACAAGGGCAATCCTATGAAAAAGGCTGCCGATGACAGGGGATCGTCTTCTCTTTATTTGGATGTTGCCCATTTCAATGGCGAACATGTGGCCCATCAAAAAGTAATGGAGCTGATCAACTCCCGCCTGATGCAGGATATACCCATCGAAACAAACGGGATGCAGGTTGATAGCATTGATGCTTTTGGGAATAAAGCCGGTCGCGAGGAGTTGTCTGAAAAATTGCCACCGGTTAGGTTGCCTTTGGTAGGCAATACTATTTTGCGCTCAATGGCAGGGGACAAGAGGTGCCAGAGACGATATGGCAAAATTGATGCGGAATCTTATCCTGTTAGCGCCGATATCCGCAAATCGACCAAGGCAGCTTTGGAATGGATCAGTGCTGCGGAGCGAAAAGGCGATACATGGGGCGTGGCCAGTGATGATGAAATCCTGTTTGCGTATCCTACAAAATTGCCACCAGAACCCACATTCCTTGTTCAGCTATTTGGAGTCAAACAGGAAGAAACCTCTTCGCCTGCGAGGTTTGAGGATTGTGCATCCAAAACGATAAAGCGACTAAGCGGGATGGCCTCATCCACAGACACTTCGCATTTAGACATACGCTTGTTTGCCATCAGAAAAATGGATCGGGCGCGCCGGAAGGTGGTTTTTTCAAGAAATTACACGGCACAGCGCCTGGAGACAGCTGCTCAGGAGTGGACAGCAGGGTGTAAAAACTTGCCGCCACTCCACCTGCGCGTGTGGGGGCAGGAAAAGGGGCAGATTGGCTCGTTGGAATTGAAGATTCCATTTCCATTGGAACTTGTTCCTCGGATTTATGATGTTTGGAGTCAGGATTCGGGTAACAGTGGGGCATTAAAGTGCCGGGTGACCCCAATGACAAAAAAAAGAGGGGGCAATTCTGTGTTTGAAGGTGTCGAGATTCTTTTGGAAGGGGGTTTGATCGAATCAAAAATCCGTTACTTTTTGAATATACTCCTGCAAAATTCCCAGTCACTTCTGAGGCAGTTGGGCAACTTTATTCATGGGGGAGGCATACTTTCCCCTAATGACTCATCGGTAGCCTATATACGGGAAGCCCTCCCCATGTTCGGACTTTTTTTATACAAACTTAAAATTAGCAAGGAGACTTATATGAACAACCTACCCTATGCCGTTGGCAAGATGCTCAAGGTGGCTGATGAGTTGCACGCCCTGTATTCAACGGTTGTGCGAAAATCATCGGACGGAAAGCCCTCTCTTCCGCCCCAGTTAATTGGAAATGCACTTTTAGGAGGCGCGCTGAGCAATCCGGTGCAGGCGATTGCCATGCTGGCAGAGCGTATTCGCCCGTATTTGGCATGGGCACAAACCAATCAATCGGACAAGGCCGGCTTGTCGCGTTACTACTTAAAATCCTTCTCGAATATCGAGAAGAGCCTGCGAGGTAAAGCATGGCCATCTCGATTAAGTGATTTAGACAAAGCGCAGCTGTTTTTGGGGTATTTAAGCACACCTGAAAAGGCTGAAACATCATCAGAAGAACAACACCAAGGAGAATCCCATGAGTAAGACAGCATTCGACATTAAAAAGGCAACCGGTTTATTGGTTTTGGAGGTGGTTAATTCCAATCCCAATGGAGATCCGGATCGGGAGAGTGACCCGCGGCAGCGCCCCAACGGGCTGGGTGAAATATCGCCGGTATCTTTTAAGCGGAAGTTACGTGACTTGGTTGAAGACCGTGATGGCCTAGTCTTCAAGACATTGTGTGAGCGTCTTCAGCTAGATCCGGACGAGTTTGATATTTTGGAACGACGTGGTCGAAATCGCGATGCGATCAAGAAAGAAATGAGCGTTGAAAAGGGACAAAGTTTTTTGGATACGGTATTTGTCAAAAAATATTGGGACGCCCGGCTATTCGGGAATACTTTCCTAGAGGGGGGAATGGACAAGGGAAGTATCAAAACCGGTGTGGTTCAATTTGCAATGGGTTTGTCGCTTGCGCCGGTTGAGATTCAGCGGCACACCAATACAAACAAAGCTGGCGTTGAAGCTGATACACAGCAGGGCATGGCACCATTGGCCTACCGGGTTGTGCAGCATGGGGTATATTGCATGCCGTTTTATGCCAATCCCACTTTGGCCCGCAACAGCGGATGCACACAGCAGGACATTGAATTGCTTAAGGCGTTGATTCCTTATGCGTATGACCACACGCGGTCTGCCATTCGGCCGGATGTTCGCATCCGACATGCCTGGTATATCGAACATGCCAACCCGCTGGGCAGTTGTGCAGATCATTTGCTGATCGAAGCTCTCATGCCCAAGAAAAAAGTTGATCCGTCCAGTCCATCCTCGAGCTGGGAAGATTATGATGTTCCGCAGGGGCTGCCTGAGGAGTTGAAGGGCAAAATTGCCTCGATTGTTGATCTGGCGATTATTTGATCATGGTGCCGTTGGCCCATAGCGCGGACTCCCGTCGAGGAATACCGGCACAATCGTACGCCCGCCACCTGGCGGGCGTACGAGTTTTGGCCAACAAGGCGCTTGATGCCATACAACCGTACGCTCCCGTTCCGCATGTGCTTCGTTCAGCCGTTCAGCAGGCGGCGCTGTGGCATGACTTGGGCAAGCTGGAGGATGAAAATCAAAGGGTGTTGACCGGGGAAATTCAGGCGCGGACCCTGCCTGTTCCGCATGTAGATGCGGGTACCGCACGCCTGCTGCAGGCGAACATTCCTTTGGCGGCGACACTGGTTCGCTCTCATCATGCACCGGGGCTACCTGATTTTACGGTGGAGAGTAACAGAACGGCACAAAATTTTTTGCGGGATGAACGGATCCGGGAACGCACAAACACTAATTTGCCGACTCTTGTTGAAAGGCATGTTCGCACGTTGCAGGACGATGCGTCTTTGAAGCAAATTGATGCCATATCAGCAACACACGGGATGTTTTTGCGGTTGGCGCTTTCGGTGTTGGTGGACGCCGACCATACGGATACTGCGACTCACTATTCCGGGCGGAATTATTCGGATGAGCAGGCGGCAATACCTGAATTGCGTCCTTTGGAGCGTTTGGCGGTTTTGGATGACTATGTCGCAAGATTGGGAGCCGGGCAGGAGGAAAGTTCGAGAAATCGTCTTCGATCTGAGATCTACCAAGCCTGCAGAACCGCCCCGCACGACGAATCTATCGTCGCGTGCGACAGTCCAGTGGGTTCGGGAAAGACAACAGCAGTTATGGCCAATCTGCTGGCACAAGCCGCTGCAAGGGGCTTGCGGCGGATTTTTGTTGTGCTGCCTTTCACCAACATCATCAGCCAGTCCGTAAAAGTGTTCCGAAAAGCCCTTGTTCTTGATGATGAAGACCCAATCCGGGTGGTGGCGGAAGTGCACCACCGGGCTGATTATGCGGATTATCAATCCCGTGAATACGCAGCGCTTTGGAACGCCCCCATTGTTGTCACTACGGCGGTGACCTTTTTTGAAACAATGGCCTCCTGCTTACCTGGATCCCTGCGGCGGTTGCATAATTTGCCCGGCAGCGCTGTTTTTCTTGATGAAGCCCATGCCGCGCTTCCGACCCATTTACTGCCCCAGGCATGGATGTGGTTGAAATGCCTTGCGGACGAATGGTCTTGTTACTGGGTTCTGGCATCAGGGTCGCTGCAACACTTTTGGGCCATACCGGAAATAGATAAAACGCCTCGAAGTGTTCCCGATTTGGTAGCGCCGGCAATACGGGAGCAAGCGCAAAAGTATGAAAGCCGCCGTGTGGACTATCACTATCGGCAAGAGCGTCTCAGTTTGCCTGATTTGTCGGAGTGGGTCACCTCAAAAAACGGACCGCGTCTTCTCATTCTAAACACTGTACAGAGTGCCGCCGCCGTCGCACGCTATTTCAAAGAACAGGGGCATGGTGTTGAGCACATCTCCACGGCTCTGACTCCGCATGACAGGGAGCTAACGCTCCAAAGAGTGGAGCAGCGACTAAAGGATGATGATACTGATTGGACGCTGATTGGCACATCCTGTATTGAGGCGGGCCTGGATTTTTCTTTTCGAGTGGGTTTTCGTGAAATTGCCTCTCTGACCTCGCTGCTTCAGGCGGCGGGGCGGGTCAACCGGGGAGGAGCATTTGAACAAACGCCCATATATTCATTTCGCGGACAACAAGGCGGCTTGTTGAGAGAACACCCGGCCTTCCGGGAGGCCTCGGGCATTTTGAGCGGATATTTTGCGCAAGGACAAACAATCACTCCGGCCTTATGCACCGACGCTATGAGAAGAGAAATACGGGCTCATGCGGCCGCATTGGATCGAACACTAGAAAAGGCTGAACAGCAGCTACGTTTTCCGCTGGTTGAAGAGCAGTTTCGTGTGATCGCCTCCGACACAAAAACGGTAATTGTAAATACGGAAATTATTGGACGGCTGGAAGCGCGTGAGAAGGTTGCATGGCAAGAGATCCAGCGGAACTCGGTGCAGATCTGGGGCAGCCGATTGCATCGGCTCCAACTGCCTGAAGTGCGCGGATATTCGGAAATGTACCGATGGAATTTGGAATACGATACGTTTTTGGGCTATATGAAGGGTATTCTAGCGGTTGAGGATCTCAATCTAACCCAAGTTCGACAGTTGGGGGCTATAACGAACTATTTTTTAGGGGTGTGGATGAAGAAAAGGCCCGAATAGCAGGCCTTCGATTTTTGAAAAGGCGTGTAGTGGAGACCACCCTCTTGCATTGGCCATAATAAATGGGCGATTCTGTAGCCATGTTCTTGAGACGGAATAGGCGACGGAAAGGTGGCGTGGTTCATGAGTACTGGACGCTGGTAG
>LSQX01306214.1_pt1 | contig 32298 bp, 28 predicted proteins | sample 654561 | NCBI WGS metagenome assembly LSQX01 (sample SAMN04489861, study PRJNA283612) | anaerobic digester metagenome | isolation source: 4 biogas reactors fed with cattle manure at either 37C or 55C with and... | place: Denmark: Kongens Lyngby | collected 2014 | reverse complement strand
ACACCATAGCGTGCTAAAGAAACTACATCCATATAGCCTTCTACCACTAGAACAGTAGCTGCTTTTCGAATACCTGTACGATTTTCCCATAAACCATAGAGCTCACTTCCCTTATGGAAAAGCTCGGTTTCAGGCGAGTTTAAATACTTAGGCTCACCCTTGCCAATAATACGACCACCAAAACCGATCAAACGACCGCGTTGGTTGTAAATAGGAAAAGTAATTCGCTCACGAAAACGATCGTAGCGCAGACCACGCTCATTTTGAACAACCAAGCCTGCATCAATTAGAAGATCATTATCATAATCCTCATAGACACGGCGCAGATTTTGTCTTTCACTACCGGTCCAACCCAAAGCAAAACGCTGAGCAATATCAGCATTCAAACCTCGTTGAAGCAGATACTCTTGAGCTAGAGGATATTGTTTAAGTTGGGACGAATAATAAGTTTGAGCTTGCTCTAAGGCTTCGTGCAATAAGTCGTAACGAGTCTTTTGCTCTTTGAGGCGAGCACGTTTCTCAGGACTATAATTTGCTTCAGGAACACGCATACCGACTGAATCAGCAAGCGTCTTGACAGACTCCGGAAAGCCCAGACCTACATGTTCCATAAGGAAGCTTATCGCAGTGCCGTGAGCACCACATCCAAAGCAATGATAAAACTGTTTGGTGGAGCTCACGGTAAAAGATGGCGATTTTTCTTGATGAAAAGGGCAAAGTCCCTGGAGATTTTGGCCGCTTTTTTTTAGTTGAACATACTTGCCGATGACATCAACAATATCAACTCGCGCAAGCAGTTCCTGGATAAATTCTTCAGGAATCAACTCAGAATAAATTTATACTATGAATTAGTACATGCGCGGAGGCAATTGCTGGCTGCGGATGCGCTTATAGTGGCGCTTAACAGCAGCTGCTTTTTTACGCTTACGCTCAGCAGTAGGCTTCTCGTAAAACTCGCGGGCGCGCAACTCGGTTAAAAGACCGGTTTTTTCAATACCGCGCTTAAAGCGGCGTAAAGCAACTTCAAACGGCTCATTATCTTTAATACGTACTTGTGGCATAGACAATCAACTAAAAAGGTTTAATAAAAAATAAAATAATAGCTCTCTACTATAGAACAAAACTATAGAAAAGGCAAATAGAATAAGATGTTAAGCGTACTTAAAATGGTTTTAAAAGCTTTTAAGCGACACTTATTCAGCAGCTTTACCCTTGCGAATCCAAGATTCTAATTGATGGGGCCTGAGACTATCATAATCCTCGAAAGGCTGATGAATCCAAGGATTATTAGGCAAGAAATGACAATAATAATCAGGCTGCACAGCAGCGTGACCTTTGACCCACAAAACAGCTGAACGCATTTCCTTGATCGCAGGAAACTCACTCAATAAATGCTGGTGAACACGCTGAAAAGTCAAACCGGTATCAACCATATCATCAACTAGCAGAATGCGCCCTTCTAGACTACCACGAGTAATAGTAATGAACTTTGCAATATCCAATTGACCTTGAACCGTACCGGCTGCCTCTCTATAGCTACTAGTAGCTAGAATACCAAGAGGCACGTCGAAGATCCTGGACATGACGTCACCTACTCTCACACCACCACGGGCCAAACAAACTATGGTGTCAAATTGATATTTTGACTCATAGACTTTTAATGATAACTGCTCAATAAGTTGGTTGTATTCACTCCAACTTACCCATAAATCCGTATCGGTGTTTGGTGGGACGCTCATGTAGTACCTCTTAATAAAATAACTATGAATTATAACTCAAAAGGGTTATCTAGCATAATCGTTTCTGAACGTTCAGGACCAGTAGAAATCATAGCGACCGGTACTTCGCATAACTCACCGATGCGAGCAACCAAGTTGCGGGCATTCTGTGGTAAATCATCGTAGTTCTTGATACCGGCAGTTGTTTCAGTCCAACCTGGCAGCATTTCGATGATAGGCTTTGCTTCAGCAACCTGATAGGCGCCGTAAGGCAAAACATCGACACGCTTACCATTAAGCTCATAGCCAACGCATAAACCGACTTCTTCTAAGCCATCCAACACATCAAGTTTAGTTACGCAGAGACCGTTAATACCATTGATCATGGCTGAACGCTTCAGAGCGGCAGCATCAAACCAGCCACAACGACGAGGACGACCTGTTACGGCACCGAACTCATTGCCCTGCTTGGCAAGATATAAACCAATATCATTTTCAAGTTCAGACGGGAACGGACCAGAACCAACACGAGTACAGTAGGCTTTGGTGATACCAAGTACGTAGTGTAATTCTTGAGGCCCTACACCTGCACCCGCAGAGGCTTGACCTGCAATACAATTACTGCTGGTTACGAAAGGATAAGTACCGTGGTCAATATCCAGCAACGCACCTTGAGCACCCTCAAACAATAAGCTCTTACCCTCTTTTTTAGCTTCGTAAAGAAGATAAGACACATCGGCAACCATCGGCTTGAGTAGTTCAGCCAGCTTAAAACCAAGCTCCTTCATCTCCTCAAAAGACACAGGCTCGGCACCTAAATAATCTACTAAAATAGCGTTGTGATAGTCTACTGCAGCACGCAACTTCTCTTCGAAGACTTCGGGCATAAATAAATCCTGAACACGAACTGCACGACGTGCGACCTTATCCTCATAGGCAGGACCAATACCACGACCGGTAGTACCGATTTTCTTGTTACCCTGCTTGGCCTCACGAGCCTGATCAACGGCAATATGGTATGGCAGAATCAAAGGACAAGCTTCGGAAATCTTTAAGCGAGAACGGACATCAACTCCGGCTTTTTCAAGCTCGGCAATTTCGGACATCAGTGCCTCAGGAGAAAGCACCACACCATTGCCAATATAACAAATAGTGTGTGGATGCATGATACCTGACGGGATTAAGCGTAGAACAGTTTTGACGCCATTGATCCATAAAGTATGGCCTGCATTATGACCGCCCTGGAAACGTACAACACCATGAACCGACTCAGCTAGCCAGTCAACAATCTTGCCCTTTCCCTCGTCACCCCACTGGGTGCCTATCACTACAACGTTTTTGCTCATATTTTAGATAAAAAAAAAACTGAAACAATTCAAGTCTAGCTTAATCAACTCGCTAGTAGAAGATTAATTAGCCTATACCGTAATACTTTTTAGTAGCCATTGATTATTCTCAAGTACAAGCTCACGGGTAAAAACATACTCTTCGTTAGTCTGCTCAGTATCAGGAAAAACCTGAACCACGATATTGCCTTCTTGGCGTAACTGTTGAATTTTACCCAGGTGATCCTTATCGTCAGACCAAATAGTTTTAATCGCTTCATTAGGTTCTGGTGAAGCCAGACCTTGAACTAAACGGCGTAAATTCAAACTGAAACCAGTGGCTGGGCGCTCTCTACCGTAAGCCTTGGCGACTTTATCATAACGACCACCACGAACTAATGCATTGTGCCAGCCTTCGGCATATAGAGCAAAACTAATACCTGTATGGTAGTCATAACCACTGATGTCGGCAAGATCCACACTAACCGAAGGAAATCGCTTGGCAACAACTTCCAGCTCATCTAATGCCGCCTGAATTTCAGGCAGTTTTGGCAATACAGCACGAGCTTCATCAAGTGTATCAATGTCACCATATAAGTTTGGCAAAATCAGTAAAGCTTCTTGTATATCTGTTGGGATATCACCTAGCTCAATCAAAAAGGCTTTTAAACTTGTAATCGCTTTTTCTCGAACGAGCCCATTAAGCTTATCCACCTCAGCCTCCAAGGTTGGATGCGTCGCCACTAAAGCACGCATAATGCCCGGGTGATTGAGATCTAATTTAGCGCCATGCACCCCGGCAGTTTCCAAGGTTTGATAGGCTAAACTGATCGTTTGCAAATCAGCCTCTATACCGGCATAGCCATAGATCTCGGCCCCTATCTGCACTAATTCGCGATCACCAATCAAGTCATTAGGCAAAGCATGAAAAACCACACCACAGTAACATAAGCGCGTCACTCCGGAGCGATTTAATAGATGTGCGTCAATGCGTGATACTTGTGGCGTAATATCAGGACGAATACCCATCGTACGACCACTCAACTGATCGATTACTTTAGCGGTTTTTTTTGGTAAATCTGCACGTTGACCGGCAAACAATGACTCAGTAAACTCCACTAAAGGTGGAGCCACCAATTCAAAACCACTTTGTTGATATAGATCCAGCAACTTACGCCGTAACTCTTCTAAACCACGTGCCTCAGCAGGCAAGATATCTGAGATAAACTCTGGTAATAACCAATTACTAGCACTCATAATTACTCCGCTAGCTCCCCTGCTGGATTACCAAAGTATTTGAAGAAACTAGAATCTGGCGAAACCACAATTGTATCTTCTTTGTCCGCAAAGGAAGAACGGTAAGCATTTAAACTATTAAAGAAGCTGAAAAACTCAGGCTGAGCTGAATAAACATCAGCATAGATTTTAGTTGCAGTAGCATCACCCGCACCACGTACGGCCTCAGCCTCGGCTTGTGCCTGGGCTAAAATCTCTGACACCTGACGATCCGCTTCAGCACGAATTCGCTCACTTTCTGCTGCACCACTAGCTCGCAAGCTATTAGCTTCTTGCTTACGTTCAGCTTGCATACGAGAATAAACAGAGTCAGAAACTTCAGATGAGAACTCGATTCGCTTCAAGCGCACGTCGACAACCTCAATCCCTAAAGGTGCAGCGCGAGTAGAAATATTGGCAAGAATTTCTTGCATTACTACATCACGATCAAAAGAAATTACCGCTCTCACAGTACGTACGTTAACTGCCGCATTAAGTGCATCACGAATTTGTGCGCCCAAACGGTCTTGTGCCGCTTGCGTAGAATTACCAAAAGAAATGTAATACAGGCGAGGGTCAGAGACACGCCATTTAACATATGAATCGATAATTAAGTTCTTTTTCTCAGAAGTCTGAATACGCTCAGCATCTCTGGATTCAATAGATTGAATACGTTTATCTAAAAATATAACGTTTTCAAGTGGTGTAGGTAGTTTGAACTTAAGACCAGGCTCAGTTTCTGTACGCTGCCATTCACCTAATTTAAAAACTAAAGCGTAACTACGCTCATTTACCGTAAAAACACTAGAGGAGATTATGATAAATGCAAGTCCTAGTAATACTGCCCAAAAAACGGGTCTTTTCATAATGATATCCTCAGTAATTAACGACGTGCAGAGTCTTCGCGGTCACGACTTAGTTCACGACTACGCGGATCGATAGCGCCTGTGCTGCTTGATGTAGTAGCACTAGTAGTAGTGCCATTGCCATGGTCAAATAAAGAAGCATCAGAAGCTCCTTGTGTTGGCGTAGCAGGAACAGTTGGTGCTGTACGAGTGGATGAACGATTCAGCATACTATCTAAGGGCATCAGCATCAGAGGATTTTGTTGCTCAGCTGTATCAAGCAAGATTTTAGACGTATTAGAGTAGATATCACCCATGGCTTCGATATACATACGCTCACGAGTAATTTCAGGTGCTGCAGTGTATTCTGCGGCAATCTGCTTAAAGCGCTCTGTTTCACCAATGGCTGCGCCTACTACACGCGCTCTATAACCCTCTGCACTTTGCAAGAAGCGAGAAGCACGACCATGCGCCTCAGGAATAACGCGACTAGCGTAAGCTTGACCCTCGTTTTTCTGGCGCTCATTGTCTTGACCGGCTTTAATCGCGTCTTCAAAAGCCGCTTGAACTTGCTCAGGTGGCTGTACGTTTTGAATAGCAACAGTAATTACCTCAATCCCTGTATTGTAGCGGTCAAGAATAGACTGCATTAAACGCATAACATCCTGCGCTGCTTGTGTACGACTTTCGTAAAGAATATTATTCATCGATTCCTTACCAACCACCTCACGCATCGCTGTCTCGGCAGCTTGGCGTACTGATTCATCAGGATCGGCTGTCGCAAATAAATAACTAGCAGCAGGACTTAGCGCCTTGCCAATATCAATACCGCCGTTATCAACATCTGCCACACCAGCTTTAATACGGTATTGAACATCAAATTGCAAATCGACGATATTTTCATCTTCGGTTAGCATTAAAGCCTCTGCCAACACCTTGTTGCGCGAGCTATCACGATAACCAACAGAGAAAGCTCGTACATTAGCAATATCAACGGGTTCTACTGTCTCAATTGGATTTGGAATATGCCACTGGAAGCCGGGCATGACTGTGCGCTTATACTGTCCGAACTGTGTAATGACACCAACCTGACCCTCACGGATGATAAAAAACCCGCTCGCAAGCCACAACAACACAGCTACAATTAGCGCAAAGATAATACCATGCCTGATAAACTTAGGAGACATTTGCATAGTGGGTTTATTGCCGCCCTGGCCTGGGCCTCGAGGCGCTCCACCGCGATTGCCACCACCGCCAAAAAGAGCTTTGAACTTCTTTTCGACGTCAGACCACACTTGGTCTAAATCAGGTGGACTATTAGGGTCTTGCTGGGGACGCTTAGGCTCCTGAGAACCATCATCATTTTGAGGCTTTTTGCCCCAACCCGGATCATTTAAATTAAAAATCTTACTTAGCATCAATCGTTTTCTCTAATTGCTGTTTAGTTAGAACAATAGCCTCTCTAAGAAACTCTAAGCCGTCACGCTCAGCGGCACTTAAAAAGACCCTACTAACATGACCTGAATCGTTCAATTCAAGTCTCGGCTTTTGCTCTGTCAAATCTGTCTTATTGTAAACAAGAATGGTTGGTATGTGTTGCGCACCAATGTCTTGCAAGACTTTATTTACTTCGTAAATCTGTTCATCTTTTTGTGGATTGCTACTATCAATCACATGCAATAGCAAATCTGCATAAAGTGTTTCTTCAAGTGTCGCCTTGAATGCCTCGATTAATGTCGGTGGCAGCTCACGTATAAAACCTACTGTATCAGAAATAGTAATCTGCCCTGCCCCCTCAATCCACAAACGACGAGTCGTGGTATCCAAGGTTGCAAAAAGCTGATCTGCCGCATAAGCATCGGCTCGCGTCAAGGCATTAAATAAAGTTGACTTACCGGTATTGGTATAACCAACTAGTGACACCACAAAAGTGCCGCTTCTTAATCGCTGTCTACGCTGTGTGTCACGCTGCTTGCGCACTTTGTCCAATCTATCCGCGAGGATTTTAATACGATTACCGATAACTCGTCGATCCAATTCGAGTTGTGTTTCACCTGGGCCCCGGGTACCAATCACACCACCTTGCTGTTGTGACAGATTGGTCCACATACCGGTTAATCTAGAGCGCATATGTTGCAACTGTGCTAACTCGACTTGAATTTTACCCTCATGACTTTTAGCCCTGAGAGCAAAAATATCCAAAATCAAAGCAACACGATCAACTATCCGGCACTCAAACTCGCGTTCTAAATTTCGTTGCTGCGCGGGTGATAAAGACTGACCAAATAAAATAATCTCGGCCCCTGCTGCCTTTGCCAAGCCAACAGCTTCTTCAACCTTACCCTTACCCAAGAACAAAGCAGGATCCGGTCTGTCACGATTAGCCACTAAAGTGCCGACGATTTCCGCGCCGGCGCCTTTGGCTAACATAACAAATTCTTCATGATGCTCTTTAAAATCAAGATCACCATAAAGATTAACGTCCACTATAAATGCTTGCATACTAGGCTTGCTACTTGACTCTTGATCGTTAATATTATTAGCTTACAAATAGCTAACAGTGTTTTTTCTACAAATAAAAACCCGCTTATGAGAGCGGGCTTATTCGACCTTCTACTTTGTGTGTAAGCAAAGTAAAAAGTCTTTGTTTAATAAGAAGCTGATATTAAGCTTCCGGTTCATCAGTTGCTTCACCCTGTAAATTCACAGCGCGAGCCGGCACAACCGTAGAAATTGCATGCTTGTAAACCATTTGAGTCACCGTGTTTTTTAATAAAACGACATATTGATCAAATGACTCAACCTGACCTTGTAACTTAATACCATTTACCAAATAAATAGATACAGGAATATGCTCTTTGCGTAAAGTATTTAGGAAAGGATCTTGTAACGATTGTCCTTTGTTGCTCATTATTGAGACTCCATTAATTTTTATATGATTAAAATTGTATTTTTATATAGGAAGATATTACTTTAACATTTTTTTAAAAGATTAGTTAGTGCTCTACGCGCTTAAAAAATCTTTTAGGGCTTTTACCAAGGCCTCACACTCTTTATCCAATCCTATGGTTATTCTTAGATATGGGGTGCAACGCGATATTTTAAAGTGTCTCACCAAAATTTTTCTTTGTCGCAAGGCCAAAGCAATAGTTTCCGCTTCATGCTCAGGGTGAGTAGCAAAAACAAAATTTGCTGCTGACGGTAAAACCTCAAAACCGAGAGCGGTTAATTCTGCAGTTAATTTTTCTCGCGACTGAATAATCTTGTCACGGGTTTCCTGGAAATAATCCTCTGCTTTAAAGGCAGCAATGGCGCCAGCTTGAGCTAAACGATCAATTGGGTAGGAGTTAAAACTATTTTTAACACGCACCAAGGCTTGCATCAATTGTGCCTGCCCAAAGGCAAAGCCCACTCTTAAACCGGCTAAAGAACGCGACTTGGATAAAGTCTGAAAAACAATTAAATTTGGATAATCCTGAATAAGCTTAATCGCTGTTTCAGCACCAAAATCCACATAAGCCTCATCAACTGCCACTAATATATCTGGTTGTGCCTTCAGTAAACGCTCGATTTCAGCTAATGTCAAGGCGACACTCGTGGGCGCATTAGGATTGGGAAAAATGATGCCCGAAACCTCGGCAGGATTTAACGCACAATAATCATCTATATTAATACGAAAATCCTCAGTCACCGGAATTGTCTCTACCTCAATATCGTATAGACGGGCGTAGACCGGATAAAAACTATAAGAAAGATCTGGATAGACCAGCTTTTTGCCATCGTGCCTAAACAAGGCATTAAAAGCATGCCCTAAAGCCTCATCAGAGCCATTACCAACGAACACCTGCTCGGCTGCTATATCATAATAATCGGCAACGACCTGACGCAACTCATTAGATTCCGCAGCAGGATAGAGTTGCAGAGCGCCATCAGCTGCAGCTTTAATCGCTTCAACTACTGCCGGTGCAGCTGGAAATGGAGATTCATTACTGTTTAATTTAATAAACTCACCCTCAGGTGGCTGTTCACCAGGCACATAAGGTTCTAATGACTCTACAAAAGGACTCCAAAACTTATTCATTTTTATACTCAAATTCAGCAGTTAACTAAACAACTAGATATAGGGGTTGCGCGTAGATTTAAATTGAATACGCAATGGTGTACCTTCAAGCTTAAAAGCATGACGGAATCGCGTTTCCAGGTAACGTCGATATGAGTCAGGTACAGCTTCCAGCTGATTACCGTGAATCACCACAAGCGGTGGATTTTGACCACCTTGGTGTGCATAACGTAACTTCGGACGGAACATACCCTTGCGTGGAGGCGCTTGCTGATCAACTGACTCACGCAAAACGCGAGTTAATTTAGGTGTAGACAGCTTGCGGAATGCAGCGTCATGCGCTTGATTAACTGATTTGAGTAGAGCACCAATGCCGCGACCTTGTAATGCCGAGATTTTGTGCATCTTGGCAAAGCTCAAGAAGCGTAATTTGCGATTAAACTCACGTTCAATCCACTCCTTGTTATAATCATCAAGACCATCCCATTTATTAATGGCGACAACCAGTGCGCGGCCACTTTCTAAAGCAAAACCGGCAATATGTGCATCCTGTTCTGAAATTTCAGTTTGTGCATCTAAAACCAGCACTGCGACGTTAGACGCCTCAATAGCTTGTAATGTCTTGATGACTGAAAACTTCTCGATAGACTCAAAAACTCTACCGCGTTTGCGTAAACCGGCTGTATCAATCAGGGTGTACTTACGGTCACCATGCTCAAAATCAATTTCAATAGCATCGCGTGTGGTTCCCGGCATGTCAAAAGCAATAACTCGCTCTTCACCAAGCAAGGAATTAATCAAAGTTGATTTACCCACATTAGGGCGACCAATAATTGCCAATTTAATCCGATGTTCACTAAAAGCATCTAACTCTTCGCCCTGCTCTTCAGTCTGCTCAAGATCTGAAGCTTTTAAAGCATCGGCTTCAGCTTCAAGAGCAAGAATTGCCTCCTCGCTTAAATCCTCAAGATCGGCAAACTCAACAGCTGGCTCAGAGTTTGTATCGTCTGCAGACAACTCAATAAGCTGGGCATGGGCATCATAACTTTCGTGCGCTTTATCCAAGGCTAAATCAATTAGGCCTCTGACACCATCACCATGAGCGGAAGAAATTTGATAGGGCTCACCTAGGCCAAGCTCATAGAACTCTGCCGCTGCTTGACCTGGTTGCATCCCCTCAGCCTTATTAACGGCAAGCACCACAGGACGACCGATGCGGCGGATCTTGACTGCAATATCGTGATCATGACTATTGATACCGGCTCGGGCATCAACCAGGAAAATCACGACATCAGACTCAACAATTGCTTGTTCAGTTTGCTTTGCCATCTCAACTAAAATACCGCTTTTAGTTTCGGGCTCAAAGCCGCCTGTGTCCACCACTAAATAAGGTGAATCACCAATACGACCTTCGCCATAGTGACGATCGCGGGTCAAACCCGCATAATCAGCCACAATAGCATCACGCGAACGTGTTAAACGGTTAAATAAAGTAGACTTGCCAACATTGGGACGACCTACAATAGCCACTACAGGCTTAAATTTTGAACTCACTGAGCACCTAACATAACTAAACGACCACTACCGGTCTGTACCAAGACACCATAGGGAGTTGCTATCAGTTCAGACCTGATTTCACGACTATCCCCTACAGACATACGCCCTTGTAATTCACCGCTATTGTGATCATAAAAATGCACATAACCTTCGTAATCACCCACATACACTTTATTATTAAAATAAACAGGGTTGGTTAAACCACGATTTCGAAGTACGTTATCTTGCCATAAAATCTCGCCACTATTACCATCAAAGGCTGTAACTTCACCATGCATACCTGATGCATAGAGAGTGTTTTGAGCAGCACCCAAACCAACCGAAGTTGAGAAATTTCTGGTCCACTTTAATTGAGGTTCAGACTGTGCACCTCCGCTGTAATAGCAAAGCACTGCGCCTTGATAACTGGCAGTACAATAGCTATTATCGGCAAGCTGAACTGGTAAACCCACAACATCAATAACAGAATCCAAATCAGTCGCACCCTTGGCTGCGCCGACCCTGATATCCCAAATCGGACGACCATTGTCGATATTTAGTGCAAGCAGTCGACCAATAGGCACCGAAGCATACACAATGTTATTAGCAACAACCATGCGTGTATTGGTTTTTAAGGCTAGAGGTGCACTGCTACGCATATAGGACCACTGCAACTCACCACTTTGGCGATCAAAACCTTGAACACGGTAGTCATCATTACGAACTACAACCATGTTAGCACCAACCACTGGAGGCGTCGTACTAACGGTTGATGTACGTGTTTCCCATAATTGATTGCCATTATTGGCATCTAAGGCAATCAAACGACCATCACGGGTGGTGACTACCACAATTTGCCCATCTGTACCAACACCAGCAGATAAAGCAGTCGGCACCTTAGTATTCCAACGGACTGCACCATTAGCCAGGCCTAAGCGAGCTACATTACCATTTGGCGTAGCAGCAAATACATCCTCTCCAACCACAATAGGGGCAAAACCGTAGTCACCGGAAGATCCGATAGACTGTGACCATACTATTGAACCCTGAGCAGTTTGCTCATAAGAAGTTAACTTAACTGGATCAAAACGGCTTTCTGCAGTAAAAAGACTGCTGCACGCAGTTAAACTAATAGCAGCAACAGCTGCCATCACAACTAAACGACTTGATTTAAATTTAAGCATAGGCTTAGTCATTTACCTCTCCTAATACACTTAGTTTGAACTGCATAGTTTGTACAAATTCACCACTTACACCTGATGCTTCAGCTGCTTGAGACCATTGGACAGTTGCATTGCTCAAATCACCTTGAGCAAAATAAGCATCGCCTCGTTTGTCAGCGAAAAGTGCCTCGTAGCCTTTCATCTCTTGATTTAAAAGACTAAGCGCTTGATCGAACTTCTCTTGATTAAGATAGACTGTTGCTAATTGCAGGGTTGCTGCACCGACTAGTTCCGGATAATTTTTACTATTAGCTAAAATACGCTGTAATTCTGTTTCAGCTTGGACGTAGTTGCCTTTTTCCAGATAGGTGCGAGCTGCTAGCAGAGCACCTCTGCCTGCGTAAATATTACCTTTATATTTATCCTGGAGAATTTGATTTGCTTCTTGTAAACGAGACAAAGAAGCTTCATCGCTAGCTCTATAGCTACTTTCTACAATTTCAAAATAGCCCAAGGCATTACGAGTTTGATTAGCTTGGTACCAGTTCCAGCCATACCAAGCCAAAATAGCTAACAAAGCAGCGAGTATCAAGCCGCTAAGTAAGTTGCCCCATTGTTCCCACCACGCTTTGAGTCGGTCAATTTTTTCCTGTTCTTCTAAGTCAAAAGCCATGCTTTTCTACTTCCTTTCTGCTAAAACTTGAATCAAATCTGTTTGAGCTGCCTCAAACTGATTTTCAATATTACCATTTTCTGATTCACGCAAAGGCTTAACTGCTACTATGCCCCGCTCTAACTCCTGTTCACCAATAACAATCGCCCAGCGAGCACCACTGAGGTCGGCGCGTTTAAACTGCGATTTAAAACCGGCTGAGCCTGCATGAACCATGACCTTCCATCCCGCATCTCTGCATTGCTCTGCAAGTAAAGCGGCTTTATTTGATGCTTCTTCACCTTGGTGAACAAAATATATTTCAGCTTCTTGTGGTGGCGTAAATACTCCCTGCTCATCAGCAAGCTCTAATAAACGCTCTAAACCCAGACCAAAACCAACGCATGGCGTGGCCTTACCACCTAGCAACTCGAATAAGCCATCATAGCGACCGCCACCACACACTGTCCCTTGTGCACCAAGATCATCTGTCACCCACTCGAACACTGTAAGGTTATAGTAATCCAATCCCCGTACTAAACGCGGATTAATAATATACTCTATACCTGCTTGCTGCAGACGCAGACAGACTGCCTCAAAGTGCGCTTTAGAATCCTCACCCAAATAATCAAACAACTTGGGCGCAGCGTTAGCCATATCCTGCATATCAGGGTTTTTAGTATCCAAAACACGTAATGGATTGCTATACATGCGACGCTTGGCATCTTCATCCAGGATGTCAACATGTTTTTCCAAATACTCAATTAAAGCTTCACGATGCTTGGCACGCTCATCACTTTGACCCAAACAATTCAGTTCCAAACGGATATTATTCAAATTGAGAGTGCGCCACAAGCGGGCCAATAGCAGAATAATTTCCACATCCATATCAGGACCGTCAAAGCCCATCGCTTCTACTGATAATTGGTGGAACTGTCTATAACGACCTTTTTGAGGGCGTTCATGCCTAAAAACCTGACCCATGGCAAAGGCACGGACAGGTCTATCATACAAAAGGTTATGCTGTATAGCCGCGCGAACCACACCTGCCGTAAACTCGGGGCGCATCGTCAGCATATCTTCGGGATCTACTTTGTCTGCGTCTTTGTTCATGGTGAAGGTATACATTTCCTTCTCGACGATATCGGTAACCTCGCCAATCCCTCGTGCGAACAAACGCGTCTGTTCGAGAATCGGAGTACGGATATTTTGATAACCATATTGTGAAAGCAACGACTTGATGATCGCCTCTAGCTGCTCCCACTTATAGCTTTCGCTAGGTAAAATATCATTCATGCCACGAATAGCATTAACTTTATTAAAAGTTTTAGACATAAGAATTATTATTTAAACTATTTTTAATTAAGATTTTTGACCATAACGTCGGTCAACATATTGTTCGACAATTTTTTGGAATTCCTCAGCAATCGTCTCACCTTTGAGCGTCATTTGACGCTCACCATCGATAAAGACTGGCGCTGAAGGCACCTCTCCTGTGCCTGGCAAACTAATGCCAATATCAGCATGTTTACTTTCACCAGGGCCATTAACAACACAGCCCATCACCGCGACATTCATCGTCTCTACACCCGGATAGCGATGCTTCCACTCAGGCATGCTGTTACGCAAATAATGTTGAATCTTGTCTGCCAGCTCTTGGAAAAAAGTACTGCTGGTACGACCACAACCAGGACAGGCTACGACCATCGGAGTAAAAGCCCTTAAGCCCATAGACTGCAGCATTTCTTGTGCAACAATCACTTCATTTGCCCGGTTACCACCCGGCTCCGGCGTCAGAGAAATACGAATCGTATCGCCAATCCCCTCTTGCATCAAGACCGCTAGCGCGGCAGTCGATGCAACGATCCCTTTGGAGCCCATACCTGCCTCGGTTAAACCCAAGTGCAATGCATAATGACAACGTGAGGCTAGATTACGGTACACCGAAATAAGATCTTGTACATGACTTACCTTACAAGACAGAATAATTTTATTAGCAGATAAACCCAATTCTTCAGCTCGCATGGCATTGCTAATCGCTGAAACAACTAACGCTTCACGCATAACCGCCTGCGCTTCCCAGGGTATGCTGCGCTGGTTATTTTGATCCATCATTTTGGCCATCAGGTCTTGATCTAGGCTACCCCAGTTAACACCAATGCGCACAGGCTTATCATTCTTGATAGCCACCTCGATCATTTTGGCAAAGTTATCATCTCTTCGCTTGCCACCACCCATGTTACCGGGGTTTATGCGATATTTAGAAAGAGCTTGTGCACAATCGGGGTAATCCGTTAGCAGTTTATGACCATTAAAGTGAAAGTCGCCCACTAAAGGAACTTGGATCCCCATTTTATCGAGCTGCTCTCGAATCACCGGCACTTCTTTAGCAGCTTCAGGACTATTAACCGTAATACGTACCATCTCCGAGCCGGCTTGGGCCAGTTCTTTGACCTGGATCGCCGTCGCGATAGGATCGGCCGTATCAGTATTAGTCATTGACTGTACTACGACAGGTTGCGAAGCCCCTACCGACACTATATGATCTTGCCAACGAACATCAACTTGATGTGTATGATGACGTCTTAAGGAACCTATAGGATAAGGAGTATCTCTGACTTCAAAACTCGCCTTCATTTCGTTGCTCATACAGCATCAAACCAATTTCTAACAAAGCCTAAATTAAGATCTTCAAGGGTGATAGACCCTTGCCAAAGAGCAACACCCAGGACAACCACCACTATTAAAACCAATAGCCAAATAACAGTAGCTATGGAAAAACCTCTGGCCTTAGTCTTAGCAGTAGTAGTTGGCGACATCTTGTAATCAAGACTGCTTACCAAGTTCTTGGAAACTGAATTTTTGACTTTATTGCCTGTTTCACGGGACAATAACTCTAAGGCCACATCGGGCTCAATTTCCAAAACTTCAGCATATTTACGCACTATGGCGCGCAAAATAAAGCCCTGAGGCAATGCATCCCAATTTTTATCTTCTAAGGCTTGCAACTGCCACTTGCTATATTTTGTCGCATTGGCAATATCATCAATGCTTAAGTTTTTGCGCAAACGCGTGGCATGAAGAAGCCCACTAAGACTATCCGCCAACTCAGGTTGAGGTGCAGACTCCCTAGTTAAATCCGGCATTTCTTGTTGAGAGCTCACTTGCTCACCTCATAAATTGGAATTACCCCATCAGCAATAGGAATTACCTCATCATCTCGTCGTTTTTGCGTGATCTTAGTCCGGTCTTTGACATCACCGGCCAATTGACCACAAGCTGCGTCGATGTCATCGCCTCGTGTTTTGCGAGTAGTGGTAACGACCCCCGCACTTTGTAAACGTTCGGAAAAAGCCCGAATACGATTATTAGAAGAGCGCTTTAATCCTGATTGTGGGAATGGATTAAAAGGAATTAAATTTAATTTACAGCGAACTTGTTTAGCGATTTCAATCAGCTCGTCAGCATGCTTATCGCTATCATTAACGCCGTCCAACATAATATATTCAAAAGTAACAAAATCACGTGGCGCATGCTCTAAATAACGATTACAGGAAGCAATTAACTCACGCAAAGGATACTTTTTGTTCAATGGTACAAGCCTGTCACGTAACTCATCGTTTGGCGCATGCAAGGATACGGCCAAAGCCACAGGACAATCCTCAGCCAAACGATCCATCATCGGCACAACCCCTGAGGTCGATACAGTCACTCGACGACGAGACAAGCCATAGGCATGATCATCAAGCATCAAACGTAGGGCTGGCAACAACTCTTTATAATTTAAAAGAGGCTCACCCATACCCATCATGACAACATTGGATATCACTCGCTCCGGCTCACTCGGCACCTGCCCATCAATACGAGCTGCTGATTGATTTTTCTGCAATTCGGAACGCGCATACCAAAGCTGAGCAATAATTTCTGCAGTGCTCAGGTTACGATTAAAACCTTGATACCCTGTTGAACAGAAAGGACAGGCGACAGTACAACCAGCCTGACTTGATATACATAAAGTACCTCGATCGTCTTCAGGAATAAATACAGTCTCAATCGCGTTGTTGTTACCAACGTCAAAAAGCCACTTCCGAGTGCCATCATTTGACGTCTTATCCAGAATGGGGCTAAGAGACTTCACACAATATCGACCCTCCAGCTGAGCACGAAAGTCCTTAGCCAAGTCGGTCATATTAGAAAAATCAGCTTCACTACGCTGGTGAACCCAGCGTAGCAACTGCTTAGCACGGAAAGGCTTATGCCCTGCCTCTTGTAATTGAGAGGTCAGAGCTTCTAAATCCAATCCTAATAAATTTTGCTTATCAGTCATTTAAACGGTAAAAAATTATTTGCCGAAGAAGTAGGCAATTTCAACAGCAGCAGTTTCAGGCGCATCAGAACCGTGAACTGCGTTTGCATCAATACTTTCAGCAAAATCAGCACGGATAGTGCCAGGAGCAGCTTCTTTAGGGTTGGTAGCACCCATAAGCTCACGGTTTTTAGCGATAGCATTTTCACCTTCCAGGGCCTGAACAAAAACAGGACCAGAAATCATGAATTCAACTAAATCGTTAAAGAAAGGACGCTCTTTGTGCACTGCGTAAAAACCTTCAGCATCTTCGCGAGAAAGTTGTACCATTTTTGCTTCTACAACTTTAAGGCCAGATTTTTCAAAACGAGAAATGATCTCACCAATAACATTTTTAGCAACTGCATCAGGTTTAATAATCGATAACGTGCGCTCAACGGCCATATTATGCTCCAAAATAAATAGGTTAATTTAAAAACAATGCATAAAACAGCGCCCAACACTATACGCTAAACAACTCTAAGCTACTTATACACAAGAGAATTTCAGCTGTTTTACACAAAGCTGCATTTTAACATGCAAACAGTTGCTCTTACACCTTAAAATAAGGCATCAAATAAGAAAAACTAATAGTCTTATAAATCTTGAATTAATCTAGCATTTAATAACGGTAATCAAATGAATCAAACCCCTCTTAGTGAAGAACTTGCTAAAAGCTTTGAGCCTAAAAACATCGAATCTTCTTGGTACGACAGATGGAACGAATTAGGTATTTTCAAAGCGGGTCAATTTACCCAAACCAGTTCACCTTTAAGCAGTAAACCGTACACTATCCAATTTCCACCGCCAAATGTGACCGGTACATTACACATGGGTCACGCTTTTAACCAAGCGGTTATGGACAGTTTAATCCGTTATCACCGCATGCTTGGTTGTGACACCGTATTTGTTCCAGGCACAGACCACGCAGGTATCGCCACACAAATCGTCGTAGAGCGCCAACTTGACGCACAAAAAATCTCTCGCCACGATCTGGGTCGCAAGAAGTTTGTCGAGTGCGTTTGGGACTGGAAAGAAAAATCCGGCAATACCATGATGTCTCAATTCCGTCGCTTAGGTTCATCAGCGGACTGGAGCCGTGAATACTTTACTATGGACGAGCGCATGTCCAAAGGCGTAGTTGAGACCTTTGTGCGCTTGTATGAGCAAGGCCTGATCTATCGTGGTAAACGCCTCGTCAACTGGGACCCTGTTTTGGGTACTGCAGTTTCTGACTTAGAAGTAGAAAACGTCGAAGAAAACGGTCTACTTTGGCATATCCGCTACCCACTGGTTGAACCGACGGCTGATATTACACACTTAACTGTAGCCACCACTCGTCCCGAAACGATGCTTGGTGACGTGGCCCTGATGGTCCACCCTGAAGATGAACGTTATCAACACCTAATTGGTAAAAAAGTAATTCTACCAATCGCTCAGCGTATTATTCCGATTATTGCTGATGATTACGTTGATAAAGAATTTGGTACCGGTGTGGTTAAAGTAACTCCGGCACATGATTTTAATGACTACGCCGTAGGTCAGCGCCATGGCTTCAAAGCTATTAATATTCTGACACTTGATGCCAAGATTAACGAAAATGCGCCAACCGAATACCAAGGCCTAGATCGTTTTGACGCCAGAAAGAAAATCCTAGACGCCCTCAAGGATTTAAACTTATTAGCTGAAATCAAACCACACAAACTGATGGTTCCGCGTGGCGACCGCACAAAGACCGTATTAGAACCTATGCTGACAGACCAATGGTTTGTCGCCATGTCAAAACCGGCACCTGAAGGCACTTACAATCCGGGCAAAAGCATTACCGAGGTAGCGCTAGAAGCAGTTAGCAGCGGTGAGATTAAATTCCACCCCGAGAATTGGGTTAATACCTACAACCAGTGGCTTAATAACATCCAGGACTGGTGCATCTCTCGTCAACTTTGGTGGGGACACCAAATTCCGGCCTGGTACAGTGAAGATGGACAGATTTTCGTAGCACGCACAGAAAGCGAAGCTAATAAGCAAGCTAAAAAAGCTGGTGTAGACGGCCCACTCAGACGTGATGAAGATGTCCTGGACACATGGTTCTCTTCAGCTCTAGTGCCGTTCACCACCATGGGCTGGCCTGAGAAAACACCGGACTACAGCCGTTACATGCCTTCCAATGTGTTGGTGACCGGCTTCGATATCATTTTCTTCTGGGTTGCCCGCATGATCATGATGAGCATGCACTTAACCGGTCAGATTCCTTTTAAAGAGGTTTATATTCATGGCTTGATTCTCGACGCTCAGGGTCAAAAAATGTCTAAATCCAAAGGTAATACTTTAGATCCGGTAGATATTATCGACGGGGTTGATTTAGAAACGCTGATCAAAAAACGCACTCAAGGCTTAATGAATCCTGAGCAAGCTTCTCAAATCGAGAAAAACACACGTAAAAACTTCCCTGACGGGATTGAGGCCTATGGTGCAGATGCACTTCGCTTCACGATGGCAGCCTATGCGACACCAGGCCGTAACATGAACTTCGACTTAAATCGTTGTGGTGGTTACCGTAACTTCTGCAATAAATTATGGAACGCCTCACGCTTCGTATTAATGAATGTTGAAGGACATAACCTGGAAAAGTCTGAATTTGAACTAAGCTTTGCTGATCGTTGGATTATCAGTGAGTTACACAAATTCAAAAAAACAGTAGCCAAAGCCTTCGGCGATTACCGTTTTGATATTTTAGCTAATGCTATTTACCATTTTGTTTGGGATGTCTATTGTGACTGGTACCTGGAAATCGCCAAGGTGCAACTGCAAAATGGCAATGAAGCTCAACAGCGTGGCACTCGTCGCACATTAATCAATGTACTTGAGTCTTTACTACGCATTGCTCACCCCATTATTCCATTTATTACAGAGGAATTATGGCAAAAGGTTGCATTAGCTGCCGGCGTAATGACCAAGTCCCAAAAAACCTCCATCAGTATCAGACCCTATCCATTAGCTAATGACAAGCTGATTGACGAGGAAGCTATTGCCATTGCCGAAGACTTAAAAGCTCACGTAGAAGCAATTCGTGTTTTACGCGGCGAGATGCAATTGTCCCCTGCTGAACGCGTGCCTTTGTTGGCTGTAGGCAATGCAGAGAAGCTTAATAGCTATGTACCGTACTTAAAAGCCTTAGCAAAACTAAGTGATATTCAAATTGTCGATGAGTTACCTGACCTTGGTTTCCCAGTACAAAGTCTGGGTCAAAGCCAGCTAATGCTCAAAGTAGAAATAGACAAGGAAGCTGAGTTAGCTCGTTTAGGTAAAGAAGCAGAACGTCTTCAAGGTGAGATTACTAAGGCTCAGGCCAAGCTTAATAACGCAAATTTTGTTCAAAAAGCCCCTCCGGCTGTTGTTGAACAAGAAAAAGAACGAGTAAGCAAATTTGGCGAACAACTAGTTCAAGTCAAGGAACAAATGGCAAAATTAGTTTAACCCTTCTCTGAAACACTAAAAAAGCTGTGATAGATATCACAGCTTTTTTAGAAGTTAATATAATTACTGAAGTTACTGAGGAGTATGCTCCTCACTCAAGCGTTCATCCAAATCTTCATTTGCCTGTTTGAAGTCTTCGTATCTATCCTGGCAAGTTTGGGCAAATTGCTCTAGATCACCCTCCATAGACTCAAAAGCTCGTTTAATTTCTTCAGCAGCTGTTATAGCGGCTCCTCTAGCTTCAGGGAAGCGACGCAAGCGATCTTCAAGTTCTTGAAAATAATCCAGGCATACTTGAGGCAAATCATCGCGAGGAATAGCTGACAAAGGGTTATCATCATTACTGGCCTGTTCTACTGCACCCGGAGCCCCTTCCTCATTAAGAATATCCTCTGATTCATCAACAGGTGCATTACCCGCTGCTTCTTCAGCTAATGATTGAGTTGGTGTTGTAGTACCGGCAGGCCCTGTAGTAGCGGGAGCATCAATAGAGCTAGAACCCTGAACATCACTATTACTATCACCATCTCCGCAGGCCACTAAAGCAAACGAAGCGAATAATGTTGCTATTAATATGTTTAATTTCATGACGCCACCTCTGTTGTAATTGGTTAAACAACCTAAGCTAATGAATTTATTGAGGCATATTTGCTATTTGCGATTCAAAAGCCTCTAATGCTGTTTGGCAAGTTGATTCAAATGCAGCTCTATCTGCATCAGCCGCATTTTCAATTTGCGTTTTGGTCTGATCAATAGCTGCTTGATAAGAAGCACCCAAATCAGGATATTGAGCAACAAAACGCTCGACTGTATCAAAGTATTCAATACATGTCTGAGGAATATTCGAATTACTTTCAATCGGTGCCACTACCTCTGGATCATTTGATGATACTGTCGAATCAGTAGATGGCCCACCATCACCACAAGCCACTAAGGCTACAGAGGCAAATAAAGCAGCGATTGATAATTTTAATTTCATAATCCTATTCCTTAAAAAAACTAAATATAAATAACACAGAAGATAGTCTTTAAAGTTTAACTACATACTAAGCTTAACGTTATTACTAATAACTGAAAGATGCGACATATTATTACAAGCAACATCTTATTTAAAGCACTTCCTGTATCTAAAAAAGCTTATTCAAGTCTACAGTTGTCATCAAAAATCTCTTGTGACAAGCCCCGTCACAAATGGCTCTTTAACTATCAAACATAATTTTTAAACATTAATTAAGCGAGAGCCTATAAAATTCGGCACTAAACACATCTCTATACTGAAAAATTATTTTACATATTAAATAACTTGATTTATTAATTATCACCCATGCCATCAGTTAAGAGCTCAATAAAACTAAAAAGGCTGTATCTGAAAATGATACAGCCTTTAGATGCTAGCTAATTTGAAAGTCTAAATTTATTTAGCTTCAAAACGCTCCACACTAGCACTAATTTCTTTTTTAGCAACTTCTGCAGTATTCCAACCGGTAACCTTAACCCATTTACCAGATTCCAAATCTTTGTAATGCTCAAAGAAATGCTTGATTTGAGCACGCTCTAATTCAGGCAAATCCTCAATCGACTTAATGGATGAATACACAGGATAGATTTTATCTACTGGTACAGCAATTAACTTAGCATCAATACCTGCTTCATCTTCCATCTCTAATACACCGATAGTTCGGCATTTAACTACAGAGCCAGCTTGTAAAGGAAATGGTGTCTTTACCAAAACATCTACCGGGTCACCATCCAAAGATAAAGTCTGTGGGATATAACCGTAATTTAACGGGTAATGCATAGCAGCTAACATAATTCGATCAACCAGAACAGCGCCGGTGTCACCGCATACTTCATACTTAATCGGATCGGAATTCATGGGAATTTCAATTACAACATTGAACTCTTCAGGTAGGTTGCTACCAGCAGGAACATTTACTAAGCTCATAATTTACCTTTGAAAAATAGTTTTTAGTTTAAATTAACGGTATTTAAAAATTAAGCCAAGCCTGAGCTAAACTTTATTTTCTGGCAATTCATCTTTATCAATTGTCTGTAACTTTGCTCTTGATGAGATGAAATGATCATCTGGTCCATCTAGACTCTTCATATCAGGCGGTCCGGACGGATCGTTTTTGGTATCTGCCGATGGCAAAGCGGAAGCTCCTGGTAACATAATCACTGCTGAAGAACCATGACGCCAATGTTTAAGGGCTTCTTCCGGCTTCGACAAGCGGTCGTAGAGTGTTCCTAGTAAAGCGTGAGTACGAGGATCATCTTTCATTGCCAAGCTCTTATTAAGATAACGTTCAGCTTGGCCCCAGAGCTGCTCCAACAAGCATAAATGGCCTGCTGCACGCAATAAATCAGGATTCTGCGGATCATTTTCAAGCCATTTTTGAACCTTGGCAAGACGCTGAGACTGCTGCTCCTTAACCTCTAGACTAATATACTCCTCAAGAATTTGATTATCATACTCGGTTTCATAAGACCTTTCTAATACTTTCATCACTTGTTTATAGTCATTTCTGTCAGCATAGCGGCGAGCCGCAGCAATAGCTATTGGTGCCTTGCTCTGCTCTTCGGAACTTAACTGCTCATAAACAGACTCCCAGAGCATTTCTGAAGGAGAAGAAATAATCGTAGTCGCTGAACTCTCGATTAGAGCCTTGGCATAAGCAACATCGATTTTCTTTTTCTTTTCGAGGTAACGCGCTTCTTTAATCACTTCACGCAAACGACCTGCCTGTTTGTATGCTCGTAAAAGTAATTTACGAATATGAATTTGGTTAGGGTGCGTCTCATTAAGCTTTTCTAGAATTAGAATAGCCTCATCGCTCTTGGTCTGATCTAACAAGATCTCAGCTTTAACCGTAACAGCTGCATCATACAGCTTCGGATAACTCATCGCTGTATCAAGACTTAGGGCGAGCATCTCATCACGCTTTAGATCGTCATTGACCTGATGCGCAGCTTTAGCGGCAGCCAGGCTTGCAAGCACTTGACGCTGTTCACTACGGGTTTTGCTATGCAACTTATTAAAGTCTTTTTCAGCAATATCCACACGACCTTCCAGCCACCCCATCCAACCGCGTTCCAAAAGATCTAGATCACGACGTGTACGACGCTTTTCGGTCCAGTCTTCAATGCTTTTGGGTGCATTTAAAATGCGAGAGACGATACGCACTAAAAGATAAGCAATGAAGAAGAGCAATACTATAAATAGTACTCCCACAACCAGACTAACGGTACGACGCTCATCATTTACAACAAGGCTGATATAACCGGTGGTATCTTGTAAAACGACCCCGACAATGACAGCGATCGCTATTAACAGCAGTAATTTAATCACAGCTTTCATTAATTACTCCTGAAAAGAACGTTGAACACGAAGCTGCTCATAGGTTTCAGATAGTGCTCTACGGCTATGAGAGATATCAGGCATTGTGGGCTGTACCGATGAGGCTACTAATTCAGCTAACATTGATTGAGCCCGAATAGTCTCATTAGAATCCTGACGGAAATATTGCTTTAAAGACTCGGCTACGGCTGTCAGTGAAGTCTGCCAAATACCTTGCTGCCTGCTCATTAAAGCTTGTTGTGCAAAACCTAACTGCATCTTAAGGTTGTTACGCATAATGCCGGCTTGTTCAGCAGACAGGAGACCTGAATCCGGGTCAGACAGCTTCTCGACTCGTACCAAATCACCTAAATCACTAGCAATTGCATCATATGCTGTATTGGCAAAAGACTTTGTCTGCGTCCAGGTGCGTTCGTACCATCTAGCATCAGCATCTGTTGTTGCAGTTTGTGTTTCCGATGTTGTCGCATCTGAATCTGAGTTAGTAGAGGTCCCCGTTGTTGCTTCACCAGGCATCATCAGATGATTGTGGGAAGCATAATCTGGCGTGTTTAAAGGAGCTACTTCTATCAGCCTTGAAAGCTGCTGTACCTGTCTGAACATATTTTCAACAGTGGCAGATTCACTTGATTTCAAAGAAACAATATCAGCACCAATTGCACCTACTAAACCTTCTAGCATTTTATTTTTTGATTCAGCGGCAATACGCTGCGCAACAGTAAGAATGGAAACTGCATTAGCCACGCTACCATTGAAACGCAGCTCATTCTCTGCCGACTGTAACAGACGTGAAACGTCATTTAATAAAAGATTGTCCGCACTGGCATTGCTTGCTTGCAAATGCTGTTGCATACCGGATAACTCTTGTTGTAGACGGCGGATTTCTTGCTGTTGACGCGCTGCAAGGACTTCAAACTCACGCTCTAATTCAGCGATAACCTGAGAGCCCTGCTCTTCTACCGCAGCAATTGCCTGCACTTGAGCCTGTATTTGCTGCTGAGTTTGGGTTTCTAACAATCTCTCTAAGGCTTCAGCTTCTAACCCCCGAGTTTTAGCCGCACTCTTGAGCTCTTGATTCGCTTCAACAACAGCATCGTCAGTGAAGGCGTTATTTCCTTCTGGTGTTACATCGTCTGCGGACGGCGTATTAATAAGCGTGTCGCTTTCAATTTCCTCAACCTCGGAGCCATCGACCGCTTCAGCATTAGGTTCGTCCATCGTGGTAACTTCTTCAGGAGCTTTTTCACCTGTAGCAAGCTCCTCTTGCTCAAAAGCACCAATGCCTAATTCTGGACTGACAATAGCACTCAGCTCTGCCGGACGATCCTCTATAGAAGAACCCTCTTCAGGCATTGAATTTGTTGCGGTATCAAGATCTTGCTCTTGTACTTGCTCTTCTCCTACAGCCTCTTCTCCACTCTGGTGCTCAACCACATCATCAGAACTGGCCAAGTCTGTGGAAGACTCATTGTCTGCAGAGTCTTCGCCAGGCTCTACTGAATTTAAAGACTGCCCTTCCTCAGCTTCATCAGTAGTAGCTGCAGGAATATCATTGTTCAACAGCTCGGTTTCGGCAGTTTCTGTTGGGGCAGTTTCAACTTCAGCTACCGATTGACTTGCTGCACTAGGATTATTAGCACTGTCATCACTTTGATTCGAGTAATAAATACCGGCAACTGCAGCAGCTACTAATACTACGCCCACTCCATACCAAACAGCATTGCTACCTTTTTTCTTGGCTTTTTCAGCATCAGAAATCACCGTATTTTTTTTAAGCTCATCGCTAACAACAGCTTCTGATTCAACCTGCACTTCTTTGGTTGACATCTCATCTACTGCAGTATCATCTTGTTGTGACGGTTCTTTAGGCATTGTCGCTGACTCCTCTTCATCACTTAATTCAATATCAACTTGATCTTCATGTTCAAGAAATTCTGCATCAGTACTTTCCTCAATATTCTCAGGAGGATTAGCTGCCTGATTATTACGATTACGACCTTTTGCCATATTTAATCTTCCTTCAGATGAATTAGTTGTTAGCCTACTTGGGATTAATATTTTTATCGTTAGGTCTGCACCCAGTCCGCTATTATTAGCTAAAGTAAATTTTACTATCTTTTTGATTCTATACCAATCATATTAAGGGATTAGCCATTAATGCAATTTAGCATGAATTATTCAGTCCCTAATTGACCAAATTTAAACTATCAGCATTTTTACCCTTAACAATCCTCTTAAAGCGTTACTCAGCACAACTTCTTGAGCCTCTAAAAGCTCTTCACGGGTAATTTGTTTTTCAATAATTGAATCTGTGTCTAAATAAGTAAAAGGGTTTGCCAATATCTCTTGTCGCATAACACCATTTAAAATAGGTAGTGTAGTGCTTGGTGTGTACCAGATATCATTTATCTTTAGAAATACATTCGTTCTGGCACCTTCTAAAAGACGACCCTCTTGATCAAAGAGTAATTGATCAAAAGCCCCATATTGAAGCGCCTCTTTAAGAGCGACATCATAACAGGAGCGTAAACTTGTCTTGTGGCGACTCAAATAACCTGGTTTAAATGTCAATGCCGTATTCAGCAATAGCATTTGCTCTTTAGGTAACTCGTCCAATTCAAAAAGAGTTGCAACTAGCCTTAACTGTGGATTGACTTGAACAAAAAAACTATTTTTAACTAGCTTATCGCTATTATTCACAGGCTCTAAGGCAATCTTTAATCGATACTGTCCTACTGTAGGCAATTGCTCAAGCAGATGGCACAAAGCCAGCTCTAGTTCAATAGCTGTCGTTGGATAAGCTAAGGCTTTAGCAGAGCTTAATAAACGGGCTTGATGACGCCTCAATAGTGTACAGCCGCCATCACTCCATCGCATCGTTTCAAATATAGAAAACTCAGGTGCTAAACCTAGTACAAAACGAACTTTCCAGAAACATTCATCATATTCATCACTCGCTTGGCTATCAATAACAATGCCTGAACCCACACCCATAGAGGCCTGAAAACACTCAGCCTCTTCTTGTAAGTGGAAACTACGGATCATGACATTGAGTTGGCCATGAAAAGCTAAAGTTTCAGCAGCCTTTGTATTAGGACTACCTTCAATTAAGCCAATACTACCTGTGTAGATCCCCCGTGTTCTTTGCTCAAGCTCCTCAATTAAGCGCATACTCATTTTTTTAGGGGCACCGGTAATTGAACCACAAGGGAAAGTTGCTTTTAATACAGATGAAAAACTACTGCCGAGAGGGATTTTAGCTTCAACTGTACTGGTCATTTGCCAAACAGAACCAAAACGATTGACTTCGAATAAATCCGGCACCTTAACTTGACCTATCTCGGCTATTCGTCCAAGGTCATTACGCAACAAATCAACGATCATCAAGTTTTCGGCACGATTTTTTAGATCGTCGCGTAGATTGAGCGCCCTCTGCTGATCTTGATCGTCACCAAGAATAGGTGCGGTACCTTTCATTGGCTTAGTTCGAATCACCCCATTCGCTTGAATATCTAAAAACAATTCAGGAGAAAAACTAAACAACCATGGCTGATCTTTTAAGGGTAAATTAGCAAATGCGGCATAAGGAACTTGTTGATGTTCACGTAGCCGACGATATAAAGTAGCAGGATGACCATAGGCTTTAAAATTTAGAGTAGTGGTATAGTTAATCTGATAAACATCGCCACGACTAATCGCCTCATAAATGGTATTGATTTTCTCAGTATATTGCTCTGCCTCAATAGAGAGCTTAGCCTCAGCAATTCCAGCAGTTTCTGTGGAAAAAGTATCCAAGAAAGCAATGATTTCAGTTACTGATAAATGGCGTTTTTGAGTAAACCAAAATATGTGAATTTGATTGTCTAGATCGTGAGAGCAACTAAGTTGCTGATTAACCAAGTCAACACCAAACTCGTAGGGTATATAGAGAAATGAAAACAACCCCTGCTGCCAACCCATTTCCAAGGCTGAATCGAGCGCAGCTAAGTCATCTGCCGCAAAACTTGAATGCTCCTGCAGATCGCTTAATAAAGTCGCCGTTCCACTAATAATATCATCTAACAAAACGAAGTGATTCGTATCTATACTCACTCTATGTGTCCTTGAATTAAGCTAAGCTGACAAGAGTCTCTACAATGCTTGTATTGTCCGGTTGCGTCAGGTGTATTCTGAGCGCTTTACGAAGTAATGGATCATATTGAATACGCTTTTGTTCTAAATACTCTGCAATACGATGATGAAATACTAAAAAATCATGCTCCCAACAAAGCTGGGCCAGTATCGGAACCTCTAACCATTGCTGAACAACTGCATCCACACTCTCACGGCTTGTTAACAACCAACACACTCGTGCTTGCGGATTTTTATTAAGCAAATCCAATAAAGGTCGTTTTTGCTGTTCAGTCCAAACAGCAGACCCTCTTTTATAAACAGCTAGAAAGGTGGTTTTTACAGCTCGTTTTTGAAGCTGTTCATTTAACCAATTACGCCCATGCTGAGCGCGTACAATCATGACATGCTGTGGCGTTTGATGATTTTCTTCAAACCAGTCTAAAAAAGACTCTGAATCTGACTCACCGTTTGGTGCTACCAAGACCTTATCGCGCGCTACACCATGAGCACTTAAAGCGTCTGCGGAGACCTGCCCAACAGCAGCAGCAAAGAGAGATGGTGGCCAAACTACTTGCTTAGTTTTAAGTGTAGTAAAGAAACAATCTACCGCATATTGGCTTACGAAAAAAACAAAATCACTTGCTTCCCAATGTGCCGGCAATTCAAAATCTAATGGCTGCAAACTCAAAGCAGGCAGACTCAGAACCTCAAAATCAGTTAATAAGGCTTGAAGCTCCAAGTTCTTGTGTGCGGGCCGAGTATTAACCACTAAATCAAACAACATATAATGCGACTGATTAAAATTTAAAATTCACGAGCGGCACTTTGTTTTAAGGCTTCTTCAAGAATACGTTGACCACCCTGTGCTAATAGATCATCAGCCGCTTGTCTACCTAGCTCCTGTGCATTAGTTAAATCACCACGAACTTCAGTAGATATGCTTTCACTCCCATCAGGTAAGGCAACCATTGCCCTTAAAAAAAGTTGATTATCTTCAACAATGCCATGCGCAGCAATCGGTACTTGGCAAGAACCACCAAGCGCTTGAGAAATAGCTCGCTCAGCAGTAGTCGCTGCAGTAGCCTCCTGACAAGAAAGAAAAGATAATAACTCTCTCATATCATCACGACTTGCTAAAATCTCAATGCCTAAAGCGCCCTGACCTGCTGCGGGCAAGCTTTGCTCTAAAGAAAGACGAGAGCGGATGCGGTCACCTAAACCTAAACGCTCTAAACCGGAAGCTGCCAAGATAATGGCGTCGTAATTACCAGCATCGAGTTTGCCCAAGCGAGTATCTAAATTGCCGCGTAAAGGCTGAACCTCAAGCTTTGGATAGTGCGCACGAATCTGCGACTCTCGGCGAAGACTAGAGGTGCCGACAATAGCGCCCTCGGGTAAATCGTCTAAATTCTCATACTTATTGGAAACAAAGGCATCTCGTGGATCAGCACGTTTTAAAATGGTGCTTAAACTAAACTCTTCATAAAGCTCCATTGGGACATCTTTAAGAGAATGCACAGCCAAGTCGGCTCGACCATCAAGTAAAGCAGTTTCAAGCTCTTTGACAAAAAGGCCCTTACCGCCAATTTTAGATAGACTACGATCAATAATCTGATCACCCTTGGTCGTCATCTTGAGCAACTCTACTTTTAATCCCGGGTATTGATTTTGCAAAGCCTCTTGAACAAACTCGGCTTGCCAAAGAGCTAAACGACTGGCACGGGTCGCAATAACGATTTTTTCAGGTAAATTCAATGTACTCTCAATAAAATTCTTAATGATTAAATAAAATAACCACCATGGTTAGACTTTAATTAATGATATCAAAGCCAGACACATGGTGGTTAGTTAAACGGCAAAGTTAAGTGATTATGACTCGGCAACAACCTCAGTTTTAGCTGCAGTTTTCGCTTTTTGTCGCTTTGCCAAAAGCAGACCAAATCCCACAACAAATATAGCACCGATAATCTCAGCGGCATATTTAACTGTCTTGGGAGCAGTCTCGCCATCAAAGAATAAGTTCTTAAAGGCGACATCGCCAACTATTAGACTACCGGCAATCCAACCTAATAAACCCGCACCAAAAAGAACCACCCAAGGGAAGCGATCCATCAGCTTAAGTACTAAAGCACTACCCCAGATAATAATAGGCACACTCACTAACAGACCAAAAATCACATAAAACATCTCATGACCATCGGCGGTGTTTTGCGCTGCACCGGCAATAGCAATTACATTATCAAAACTCATGACCAAATCGGCAATTAAAATAGTTCTGACTGCACCCCAGATACTTGAACTGGCCTTGACCTCATGATGCTCTTCTTGCGGAACAAGTAATTTGACACCAATCCATAACAATAAAATTGCGCCGATAATTTTTAAATACGGAATCAATAACAATGACATTGCAAACGCGATAAGAATCACTCGCATCACAATGGCACCTACTGTACCCCAAAGGATACCTTTTATGCGTTGGCTTTTTTCTAAATTACGACAAGCCAAAGCAATAATAATTGCGTTATCACCCCCGAGGAGAATATCAATTAAGATAATCTGAAACACTGCGCCCCAGTGAATCATCTGAATAAATTCAATCATGTTCCTTTGTTCCTGATTTACATCGATAAGTGAAAAATTATAACCTAATGAAAGTTGTCATCAAAGTTAATATTTAATATTTTTTCGTAAAACCACATAGTAAAAACCCCTAGTTATGTAAAAAATAACTAGGGGTTTTACTAAGACTTCACAGTACTAAAGGATAGATTTGAGTAATTTACCCATTTCTGACGGGTTACGAGTCGTTTTAATACCGCACTCTTCCATCACTGCCAACTTAGCGTCGGCAGTATCATCACCACCTGAAATTAAAGCACCCGCGTGACCCATACGCTTACCAGCAGGGGCCGTGACGCCGGCGATAAAGCCAACAACTGGTTTAGTCATGTTGTCTTTAGCCCAACGAGCTGCTTCAACCTCATCGGGACCACCGATTTCACCGATCATCACAACCGCTTCAGTCTCAGGATCATCATTGAACATCTTTAAGACATCAATGTGCTTAAGACCATTAATTGGATCACCACCAATACCTACTGCCGCTGACTGACCTAAACCTAACTCAGTTAGCTGAGCAACCGCTTCATAAGTTAAGGTGCCTGAACGACTTACTACACCAATACTACCTTTACGGTGAATGTGTGCAGGCATAATACCGATCTTGAGCTCATCAGGAACAACGATACCTGGGCAGTTAGGACCTAATAAATGTGTTTTACTGTTCATTGCGCGCATTTTATTGCGTACTTCCAACATATCACGGACAGGAATACCCTCGGTAATACAAATCACTAGATCCAGCTCAGCCTCTACAGCTTCTAAGATAGCAGCCGCAGCACCTGCCGGTGGTACATAAATAACCGATACGTTAGCGCCAGTTTCGTTTTTAGCATCTTGTACGGTACCGAAGATAGGAATACCCTCAAAATCCTCACCTACGCGCTTTGGATTTACGCCAGCAACATAAGCTGCCTGACCATTAGCATACTCACGACTAAAACGAGTATGGTATTGACCGGTCTTACCTGTAATCCCTTGAGTGATAACCTTGGTATCTTTATTGATTAAAATTGACATTTGTAATCCTCTATCTTATTTGGCAGCTTCAACAACTTTAGTTGCTGCTTCAGCCATCGTATCGGCACTGATAATTGGTAAACCAGATTCTGCCAGCATTTTCTTGCCCAGCTCTTCGTTAGTACCTTTCATACGAACCACGAGCGGCACATCCAGGTTAACTGCTTTACATGCAGCAATAACGCCTTCAGCAATCACGTCACAACGCATAATGCCGCCGAAAATATTCACTAAAATTGCTTTAACATCATCATTTTTCAACATGATTTTAAAAGCTTCGGTTACTTTTTCAGCTGTAGCACCACCGCCAACATCCAGGAAGTTGGCAGGTTCACCACCAAACAACTTAATGGTATCCATCGTAGCCATTGCAAGACCAGCACCATTTACCAAGCAACCGATATTACCGTCCAACTGAATGTAAGCCAGGTCAAATTTACTCGCTTCAATCTCAGCAGGGTCCTCTTCGTCCAGGTCACGATAAGCAAGGATTTCAGGTTGACGGAATAAAGCGTTAGAGTCAAAGTTAAACTTCGCATCCAAGGCGCGAATATGACCATCACCAGTTAAAATTAATGGGTTAATCTCTGCTAATGACGCATCTGTTTCCCAGTATGCCTGGTATAGTTTCTGGAATTGATCGACTGCTTCTGCAATTGAATCTTCAGGAATACCAATACCGCGAGCTAATTGCTCTGCATCTTCTACGGTCAAACCAGTCGCAGGGTCAACAAAAACTTTTAAAAGCTTTTCAGGTGTTGCCTCAGCAACTTCCTCAATATCCATACC
>LSQX01204886.1_pt2 | contig 32309 bp, 29 predicted proteins | sample 654561 | NCBI WGS metagenome assembly LSQX01 (sample SAMN04489861, study PRJNA283612) | anaerobic digester metagenome | isolation source: 4 biogas reactors fed with cattle manure at either 37C or 55C with and... | place: Denmark: Kongens Lyngby | collected 2014 | reverse complement strand
TATCAATACTACCGTCTCGACGTGGGCCGTCCAGGGAAACATATCCACCGGCTGGGCTTCCGCAAACCTATAGCCCTTCTCGCCCAGGCGCTTCACATCCCGGGCCAGGGTGGCGGGATTGCAGGATACGTAGATGACTTTTTCGGGAGCGAGGGCGGCAACGCTGTCCAGCAGTTCTGTCGCGCAGCCTTGACGGGGCGGATCCAGGATCACCAGGTCTGCACGAAGACCGGTCAACCTCTTATCCAGGATCTCTTCTGCCTTGCCCCAGATAAATTCTGCATTGACGATGCCGTTGAGCACCGCATTGCGGTTGGCGTCCAACACGGCAGTCCGAATGCTCTCCACACCGATCACACGGTCGGCCTTGCCGGCCAGGGAAAGACCGATACTGCCCACGCCGCAGTAGAGATCCAGCACCGTTTCCGTACCTTTCAAATCCGCATATTCGTACACTTTATCGTACAGGACGCTCATCTGGGACGGATTTACCTGATAAAAAGACAGCGGAGAAACCTCCACACTCAACTGCCCGTGGCCGGTTTTGAGAATGTCCCGTATGGCAGGTTTCCCGGCCAAAGTGATGCATTCCGGACCCAAAACACGGACGTCGGCTTTTTTATTGACGTTCAGGATGAGGCTTTCCAAAGAATAGGGAGCCGTGACGGCATCGTCCAGCCGCCCGGCCAGTTCTTCCAGTCGGGAAACATCGTTCTTATTGGCAACAAGAACGGCCATGACTTCTCCGGTGAGCGCCGTTCGCACCACCAGATGACGGTAGATGTTTTTAGGATGGTCCTTGAGAAAGGATCGAAAGGCTTTTGCCAACGCTACTGCAGGCGGCGCCTGTAACATGCAGGATTCTATAGGGACGATTTGGTGGCTTTTTTCGCGATAATAGCCAATCCGGTCGCCGCTGACAGGAAACTGAGCTTTGTTTCTATATTCGCAAGGATCGGCCATGCCGGCTATGGGCAGCACCTTGGGCTCCGGGATCTCTCCGATGCGCCGCAGGGCTTCCCGCACCCGGATTTCCTTATGGGCCAGCTGAGCCGGATAAGACAACGCCTGAAACTTGCAGCCGCCGCATGCGGCTGTATGAGGGCATTGAGACACGGTCCGGTCGGGGGATGGCGTGATCAGAGCATCCAAAGAACCCGTAGCATAATTCTTCTTCATTTCAGTGATCCGAATCTCCGCTTCGTCACCGGGAAAAGTGCCGGGCACGAAGACCACCATTCCGTCGACCCTGCCGATGCCCTGGCCTTCTGTCCCGATGTTTTGGATTTGAATCCGTACCTGATCCCCTCGATTCATCGTATTACCTTCCTGTCCGTCTTCGCTCCAGCTCTTTCAGTACTTTTTTTCTGAGGCGGATATCCGTCGGCGTAATTTCCACCAGTTCATCATCATCGATGAATTCCAGGGCTTCCTCCAAAGTGAACGACCTGTGCAACGTCAGACGGATCGCATCATCGCTGCCTGCAGCTCTCATATTGCTTACTTTTTTAGCCTTGCATGGATTTACGATCATATCTTCGTTGCGGCTGTTCAGCCCCACGATCATGCCTTCGTAGACTCGGGTGCCCGCTCCGATGAACAGCTCGGCCCGCTCGCTGATGTTGGCCAGAGCGTAGGGAGTGGACACGCCTTCTTCCTGGGCTATGACCGCGCCGTTGATGCGCCCGGGGATCTCTCCTTTGTACTCTTCGTAGTCGAAAAACCGGCGAACCATCGTCCCTTCGCCGCGGGTTTGGTTGATAAACTGGCTGCGATAGCCCAGAAGGCCTCGGGTAGGTACCGTATACAGCAATTTGGCACGGCCGTTTTGTGTATCCATGCTCACCATGATACCCTTTCGGAGGTTCAGCTCGGAAATGACACCGCCCACATACTGCTCGGGCGCTTCCACGATCACCTCTTCCACCGGTTCCAGACGTCGGCCCGTCTCGCTTTTCCGAAAGATCACTTCGGGTTTGGACACCGCAAGCTCGTAGCCTTCTCTGCGCATGTTTTCCAAAAGGATCGAAAGATGCAATTCCCCCCGGCCCGACACTTTAAACGCATCGGTGGAATCCGTGGCTTCCACCAACAGCCCTACGTTCACTTCCAGTTCCTTCTCCAGCCGCTCCTTGATGTGGCGCGTAGTGACAAACTTCCCTTCCCGGCCCGCAAAAGGCGACTTGTTGACGATGAAGTTCATGCTCATGGTCGGTTCCTGAATGTGGATCACGGGCAGGCTGATAGGATGCTCCGGGAGACAAACCGTCTCTCCGATGGTGATATCGCCAATGCCGGAAATAACACAGATATCGCCGCAGGTGACCTGCTCGACAGCCGTCCTCTTTAATCCGGTGTATACAAAGGTCTGATTCACTTTCTGCAAACGGCTGCTGCCGTCGGAACCCACCACAGCCACGGTCTGAGCGGCCTTGAGAACCCCTGCGTCGATACGGCCGATGCCCAGCCGGCCGATATAATCGTCATAGCCCAGGGAAGAGATCTGGAACTGGAGCGGCTCTGTCTTCCGGTCCGGATACCCGCCCACCCGGCGAATGATCGTGTCGAACAGAGGGCTGATATCCAGCCCGTCCTGTCCTGCAGCGCTCTTTTTGGCTTTCCCGCTCTCGGATTCTACGGATATGTGCGCCACATGCGCCGGGTCCGTCACGACGATCCCCTGCCGGGCGATCCCGTAGAGAATAGGAAAGTCGAGCTGCCGGTCGTTGGCATTCAAATCCATGAACAATTCGTAGACCTCGTCCACCACTTCGTTGATCCGGGCGTCTTTTTTATCGATCTTGTTGATGAGCAGGATGGGATCCAAGCCTTGCTCCAAAGATTTCTGCAGCACGAAACGGGTCTGAGGCATAGGCCCTTCGGAGGAATCTACCAGAAGGATGACCGTATCCACCGTTTTGATGATCCGCTCCACTTCCGACGAAAAATCCGCATGGCCCGGCGTATCTACAATATTGATCTTGTAGCCTTGATGCATGACAGAACAGTTTTTGGAGTAGATCGTAATGCCCCGCTCCCGTTCCAGATCGTTGGAATCCATGACGCAGTCTTTCATCTCTTCGTTCTCGCGGAAAATACCGCTCTGAGAAAGGAAGGCATCCACCAGTGTGGATTTGCCGGCATCCACATGGGCAATGACGGCGATATTGATGATTTTTAGTAGTTGATTTGCTTTTTCCATAATTTTTTCTCTTTTCTGTTGAAAACCTGTTTATTTTACCACATATCCAAAAACAGCGCCATCATTTAGAATAAAATATGATACACTGTTTTTACATTCTTGATGTTTAAAATGGAGATAATCAATGATACGTACGATCTTATGGTTTGCAGGCATGGGCCTGTCGCTGATCCTTCTGAGCCCCTTGGCGATCTATTATCGTTTTAAACTGAAGCATATCCCCGGTGAGCCCATTGACTCGGGTGTGGATAAGATCGCCCGAAAATGGGCCGAATGCATGTTGGCCTGTGCCGGCGTCAAAGTACAGGTGGAAGGCAATGAAAACATCCCGAAGGAGACTGCGCTCTTTGTCGGAAATCACCAGGGGAATTTCGACATCCCCATCATCCTGAGCAAGTTGGGACCACTGAAGAGCATCCTGGCAAAAGTCGAAACCTCAAAGATTCCCGGCGTCCGGATGTGGATGGTCCATTTCGACTGTATTTTTATGGACCGGAGCGACCCCCGTCAGTCTCTGGAATCTCTAAAAAGAGCTCAGGAGCTTTTGGAGCAAGGCCGCTCGGTGATCATATTTCCCGAAGGAACCCGCAGCAAAGGCCCCGATATGATCGAATTCAAAGCCGGCGCGCTGCGCTGTGCGCTCAAAGCTCAGGTCCCCATCGTTCCATTCGCTCTCGACGGCAGTTGGAAAGCCATGGAAGAACACAACGGATGGATGAAACCTGCGGAGGTCAAACTACACATCCTTCCGAAAATATCCACGGCGGACATGCCGAAAGCGCAAACCCGGACCGTAAGCCAAAAAGTCCAGCAGGCCATTCAGGACGAGCTGGACCGCATGCGCGGAACACCGCAAGAGGAGCGAATTTCATGGACGACACGATCCGACTCTTAAACAAACTTCTGGAAGAAGAAGCGCTGATCTCGGCCGTGCTTTCAGATCGGCGAAAGAAAAGCGATCCTTGCAGCAAAGTGGCGCTGCGCCCGATACAAATGAAAGAGGAACTCCTGTATCAGGCAGAATATCATCATCGGGATAAGGTCTTCCACGAAAACAGAAAGCCCGAAGAGGTCCCTTCCCTTGTGGAACAGTTGCTCCGGGATCGATTCAAGCAGGCCGGCCTCTTTTCCGTCGACGGCGATTATACCATCCTGGCCAATAAGCCCGACAGAGAAAAGATCTTAAGCGCGCCACCTTCAAAGAAGTTTGCTGATCTGTCCCACAACCGCGAAAAGCAATACCTTCTGCCCGAAGGCGAGCCCTGCGACTTTCTGATCCTGTTGGGGATCATGACACCGGAAGGGAAAATCGCAGTCCGTCATCGGAACAAATTCCGTCAGATCAATCGTTTTCTGGAGATCGTGGAGGATTGTCTCCCCATGCTGCCGGAGCATCCCCTGATCATCGATTTCGGATGCGGGAAATCTTACCTGACTTTTGCGATGTACTACTACTTGAACAACCGACTGAATCTGGGGGCCCGGTTTGTGGGTCTGGATCTGAAAGAAGACGTGATCGCCTTCTGCAACAAAACAGCGCAAACCCTGGGGTACGAAGACCTGTCCTTCCAGGTCGGTGACATCGCGCAGTACAGCCGGGACGCCCGGGCAGACATGGTCGTGACGCTCCACGCTTGCGATACAGCTACCGATTACGCATTGATCCAGGCGGTACACTGGCAGGCTCAGGTGATCCTGTCCGTACCCTGCTGCCAACATGAATTATTTTCGCAGTTGGACAATCTGGACCAACATGCGATCCTGAAGCATGGACTTATGAAAGATCGCTTTGCCGCCATTCTCACGGATTCTCTTCGGGCTCTTGCCCTCGAACACTGCGGATACGAAGTATCCATGATCGAATTTACCAGTCTGGAGCACACGGCCAAGAACATCCTGCTGCGCTGCATCCGCAAAAAGATCGGCGCCGATGCCGCTGAAAAAGCAGTGGAATTCGCCGAACTGTGTAGATATTGGAACGTACATCCGACGATTGCCAGCCTTGTCAAAAAGTGATAGAATGCACCGGTAAACCCCGTGCTTTGCACGTTGTAATCGTAATCTGCCTAAGGAGGAAATTATGCTGTTAGGACACGAAAAAGTCTCATTTCTGCACCTTCCCACGCCGCTGGACCATCTGCCGGCTGTATCCCGGGATCTGGGGATCAACCTGTATGTCAAGCGCGACGATATGACCGGCCTGGGGACCGGCGGAAACAAGCTCAGAAAGCTGGAATATTTTCTCTACGCCGCACGAGAAGCGGGTGCCACCGCCCTGGTCACCGTGGGCGGACCCCAGACTAATCACGGACGCCTGACGGCAGCTGTCGCTGCGAAATACGGACTCAAATGTACCATCGTTGCCGTGGGCGCCTATCCGGGCGAAATATCGGCCAACATTCTTCTGGACCGCATGATGGGCTGCGAAGTCTATCTGGTGCAGCCCGATGGCGATGCTTCCGAAGCCGAGCTGGAAGAAAGAGCTGTCCGGGAGACTTTTCAAAAGTATGAATCCCAGGGCGACGTGCCCTACTTTATTCCCATGGGCGGATCCAACGAGCTGGGTGCGCTGGGTTATTACGAGTGCGCGCAGGAAATCACAGCCCAGGCTGCAGAGCAAAAGATCGACGACGCCAGGATCATCAGCGCTGTGGGCAGCGAAGGCACCTACATGGGATTGTACATCGGCTTGAAGGATAACAAGTCTCCGGTCCGGCTCACAGGCATTGCGATCTCCCCTTCCCATGAACCGGATGCGGCAGCGCGGGCAAAGGGATATTTTGACCAATGCCATGATTTCTATCATTTGGATTGGGTGGCGGAAAAAGAAGACTTTGACATCATCAACGACTACCACTGGGGCGCCTACAACAATCCGGTGAAAGAAGTACGGGAAGCCATTTACTACCTGGCCCGCAAAGAAGCCATCATTTTGGACCCCTGCTACACGGGCAAGGCTTTCTATGGTCTGATGCAGATGGTCAAAACCGGCGCGATCAAGCAAGGCGAGAATATCATCTTCCTCCACACCGGCGGCACGGCAGGCATCAACGGACCGATCCACCGCATCCCCATGGAAGAAGATCTGAAGGACGGCATCATCATCAAGAAGCCGGCGAAATAGAAAACACTCCGATTGTAAAACCCCCTTCGTTCGTTTTTGGTCTAACGAGGGGGGTTCATTTCATTCGGCACCGGTTGCATCTTTGGGCTCCGTGTTATTCGCCTTTTATCTCATTGTATTTCGACATGTTGCAAGTCCCGTCAAACACGGCACCTTCGGCCAGAATGAGTTCTTTTACCGTAATATCTCCTTTGATCCGGCCGGTTTCGGTGGATTCCAGCCGCCCCTGAACTGTGACTGTACCCTCCACCCGGCCGCTCGTGAACAAGGTCTGACACTCCATAGTTCCCTTAAATTGACCTGTTTCGCCTACGATAACCACTCCGCCGGATTTGATCTCACCTTCGAAAGATCCGTCGACCCGAATCGATTTTGACGTAGTGACAGTGCCCTTGTACTTCGTCTCGGAACCGATGATCGTTTCGGCGACCGTCGAACTGACGGTAATGCCTCTGTCTTGCTTAAGTGGTTGTTCTGCCTTAAACATGTCACTCTCCTTTGCCTGTTGTCGCACGCTTTGATTTCTTCATAATCGCTTTGCTTCATTCAATATAACATACTATTTTCCGTGACGGTAGAGGTTTTTGTGAAATCGTTCACCACGAACTACAGGCCGCTGTGAACAGCGGCATAGGTGAGCCACGAAACGATAACGCCGGCGATGCATACGCCGACAAAAATCGTCGGCACGGCCTGCTTGAGCCTAAGTTCCAGGATCGCAGCGACCAATGCTCCTGTCCAGGCACCGGTGCCGGGCAGCGGAATCGCCACCAACAGGCAGAGCCCCAGCATCTGGTAGTCGATGACCATTCGGGACTGATGGTCTGCACGGTCTTCCAGACGGACGATCCAACGGCCGATTTTACTGCTTTTTTCTTTCAGCCATTTGAACACCTGCCGCACGAACAGAATGATCACCGGGACCGGGACCATATTTCCGATGATGGATATGAAGGCTGCTCCGGGGATCGACAGGCCGTGGGCGACACCGAGGGGAATGGCTCCGCGTAATTCGATCACCGGGACCATGGAAACCAAAAAGGTCATGATCCACTTTCCCGCTTCGCTGTTCCAGAGAATTTCCAAGAACGTCATCTCTCTTGTTTCACCGTCTCGTGGGCTTTGCGGGCGGCCTGTTCCAAGTCGGCAATCAGGTCTTCCGCGCTTTCGATGCCCACCGAAAGCCGAATCAGGCGTTCATTGAATCCGGCGGCAATCATCTCTTCGTTGGTGAGTGTTGAATGGGTCATGGAGGCCGGATGTTCGATCAGGGATTCCACGTCCCCCAAACTCACGGCAAGATTGATCACCTGCAGGTTGTCCAAAAGGTTTCTGGCAACGTCGTAGCTGCACATCTCAAAAGCGATCATTCCACCGAACCCCGATAGCTCTTTCTTGGCAACCTCATGATCCGGGTGAGAAGCAAGACCCGGGTAGTAGACCTTTTCAAACAAGGAAGATCCCTCCATGAATTGTGCTACAGCCATGGCATTGGCGCAGTGCTCCCGCATTCTGACAGGCATGGTTTTGATTCCTCGGATCACCAAGTAGGCATCCTGGGGACTCATGACAGCCCCGGTGATGAATTTGAGACCGTGATCCTTGATCAGCCAGGCTTTTTCTTTGTCGGTGACGGCAAAGCCGGCCAGTACATCGCTGTGGCCGTTGATGTATTTCGTGCCGCTTTCTACCACGATATCCGCACCGTCTTTCAGCGGATGGTACAGCAGGGGTGTGGCAAAGGTATTGTCGATGACCACCAATGCTTTCGGCGCTTTCTCATGTGTCATTGCCGCAATCGCCTCGATGTCCACCACCTTCATGGTGGGATTGGTAATCGTTTCGCAGTACACCATGGCTGTTTCCGGACGGATCGCGGCTTCCAGGGCTTTTAGGTCGCGAAAATCCAGCACTTCGACTTCGACGCCGAATTCACCCAGCTTGTGATGCAGCAGATCGAAAGTACCGCCGTACATGGCCTTATCCGCCAGCAAATGATCTCCGGCTTTGATAAACGTGAGAATGGTCGAACAAATGGCGCCCATCCCGGAGCTGAAGGCCACAGCAGCCTCACCGCCTTCCATGCGGGCGATTTTTTCTTCCAGTTCATTGGTGGTGGGATTTCCCAGGCGCGTATATATAAATCCTGCATCTTCTCCGGTATGCCGCTTTCCCCCCTGTTCCGTACTGTCAAAAACATAGGTGACCGTTGGACAGATAGGTGTTGTCAGCGTTCCGAAGGGCCTCTTGCGGCCACTGTCGTTCACCAGTTCCGTCTGTCGATTCCGCATGCGCTTCATGTTTGATTCCTCCTATAATCCTTGCTCTCTGTAGCGGTCCATGATCGTCTCCAAGATCGACTGTGATGTGGGCGGTGTATAACTGATGGCATTGGCGCCGGCTTCCACCGTTGCCAGAATACTCTCGCCGGTGGGCCCGCCGGTCGCAATGATGGGGACGTCCGGATAAGAAAGGCGAATTTGACGCACCACTTCCGGCGTATTCTTTCCGCCGGACACATTCAAAATGGATGCACCGGCCTTGAGCCGGTCCCCCACTTTCGAGTGGTCGCTGATGATGGTGATGATGATGGGAATATCCAGAACTTCTTTCATTCCGCGAATCACTTCGTTGTCGGTGGGCGCGTTCACCACGACACCCATGGCGCCTTGCGCTTCGGCGTCCTTTGCCAAAAACACCGTGCGGGCGCCTCCGGTGATACCGCCCCCCACACCGCAAAAAACGGGACAATACGCCGCATCGATGATGGCGTTGGAAATCACTTGCTGGGGCGTAAACGGATAGACGGCCAACACCGCATCGGCATTGTTGTTTCTGATGATTGCCATATCGGTCGTAAATATGATCGATTTGATCCGTTTTCCGAAGATTGCGATCCCCGATGCTTTATATATTTCCTGCGGCATGGCCACGATACTGTGGGAGCGCAGAGGGGTCGTCACCTGCGGGATCGGCGCTTTGAGCGGCTTTTCTGTCATGGCACATCTCCCTTTCTGGTCCGGTGCGAATTACAATACGCTGTTATTTTATCACAGCAACCTCCGGCATGTCATAATTTAAAGGAAAAAAGACAGCGAATTCTTTGCAACTCCCTCTTGAAATCCTGAAACGGATATAGTAATATAATCGTTGTCGCGCAGGCATGGCGGAATTGGCAGACGCGCACGGTTCAGGTCCGTGTGAAAGCAATTTCATGGAGGTTCGAGTCCTCTTGCCTGCACCATCAAAAATGAGATTCCATCGGGATCTCATTTTTTATCATATCAAGGGGTAAGAGGGCTCGAACCTGAACAGGCAAGACCGTCCATGAGAAGGTTCGGTGAACCTTCGAATCGGTCTTGGTCCGAGGCAACCGAACGGGGCGCCGACGGACGGCAGATTTGCGAAGCAAAGATGCGAAGTCCTCTTGCCTGCAAAATGAAATACAAAGGCTCGAACCTGAACAGGCAAGACCGCTTCAATTTCTTGCGATTCGGTGATACACTGATAGCATCAGTACACCTCACCCGATTTTTCAGCTTACACAGGAGGCAAATGCAGTGATCACGAAAAAATCCAAAATGACAGCTTACGTGCTGGCCGTCACCCTGTTGATTGCGATGGCAGCAGCAGGATGTACGATCAACGAAGGCCGGGAAACCACCGAGCCTACCCCGGAAGAAATACGCAATTCTGCGGATAGCCTCCTTATTCAAAACGAAGCCAACGAAGCTATCCCCGAGGCAGTGGTCCTTTACGCAGAAGATTATGTCCGACAGCAAATCGAGTCCTACCATACAGGTTGGGCGGAGTTCGCGCCCGAAAACGCTGTCTCTGAGGCAAAGATCACCGGCATCACTCAAGTCAACACCGGCACGGCAACAGAGAACACCAGCATCAATTTGTATCTGCTGGAATACCGCCTGCGTGTCGTGGGGAACATCGAAAGTGTCCTGGTCGGCGGCATGAATCATGAGGAGACGGACGGTGAAAACTGGCTCACAGAATGGGGCAGCACAGGCCAGCCGTACCTGCTGCTGTACTGCGACGACAGTGGGGCGGAAGCCGTCTGGCAACCCATTTGCGTAACCAACACCGATGTGATCCAGGTCGACTACGGTACGCCGGAAATGCTGGAACAGTACGGCAACCCTTACACCGCTGCGGCTATGGAATTGTATCAAAAGTATATTGACAAGGAGAATACCCAATGAGCAAGAAAATATCTTTGATCCACGCAAACGATCTGGCTTCCGTGGATTATGCCTATGCTTCCCGGATGCCGGCAGACATGGATCTGCTTTTTATGGCCGGAGCTTGCCCGCTTGACAAAAGCGGAGAAATCTCGGATCCGGGTGATTATGAAAAACAAGCAATACGATGCGTATCAAACTTGAGAGAAGCACTGAAAGAATGCGAAGCTTCGCTTGACGATATCGTATATACCAGAGTGCTCGTCGCATCCGATCATCGTTCGGACTTGGTGATCGCATGGAACGCCATACGGAAAGAGTTCGGCGACCACGATGTTCCCAGCACCTTGTCCGGTGTTACGGTGCTTGGCTATGAACATCAGCTGGTGGAAATCGAAGCTGTGGCCGCAGTCGATTGACAGACTCGTCAAGAAGCAGTAAGGTTAGATGAACCTACATCACGAGTTTGTTGAAGGAGAAGAAATGAACGTCCATTATCAGGCATTGATGCAAAGCCGCATGGAGCACCAATGCTACGAAAAACTTGCGGCGCTGAATAATCCGAAGGTCCTGGACTTCGTCGGATTTTTTATTGACCATTGTCGGCCTGCTTCTGTTTACGTTTGCACCGACAGCGAAAGCGACATTCAGCATGTGCGAAAACGGGCGCTGGAAACAGGAGAAGAAACCGCATTGAACAAGGCCGGCCAGACCATCCACTGGGACAACTACGAGGATCAGGCCAGAGACCGAAAGAACACCCGTATCATGGTGCCCAAAGAGAAGCTGGAAGATATGGGCGGGCTGAACGCCATCGATTTGGCAGAAGGCTACCGGGAGATCCGGGAGATCGCCAAAGGGATCATGGAAGGAAAAGAAGCCATCATCCAATTCTTTTCCGAAGGTCCTACGGAAAGCCCCTTTACCGTCCCCTGTATTCAATTTACGGACAGCTGGTATGTGGCCCATTCCGAATATATCCTGTACCGCTCCGCCTATCACCACTTCTTGAAAATGAAAGACGCTGAAAAAGACGACTTTTTCTGCTTTCTTCATTCTGCCGGCACCCTGGATGAGCGAGGCAATTCTCTGGATCTGGACCGGCGCAGGATCTATATGGATACGCACAACAACATCGTATACTCCCTGAACTGCCAGTATGCGGGCAACTCCGTGGGGCTCAAAAAACAAGCCATGCGACTGGCCATCAACAAAGCCGGCCGGGAGGGATGGTTGTGCGAGCACATGTTTGTGATGGCCGCCGTCGACGCAGAGAAAGGCCGAAAGACCTATTTCTGCGGTGCGTACCCTTCCGCCTGCGGCAAAACCTCTACGGCCATGATTCCGGGCGAAAAGATCGTGGGGGATGATATCGCCTATTTTCGCAACATCGACGGAGAATTCCGTGCAGTCAACGTGGAATTCGGCATGTTCGGCATCATCAAGGACGTCAATGAAGAAGATGACCCTGTTATTTTTGAGAATCTGATGAAGGAACAAGAGCTGCTTTTCACCAATGTCCTGATGGGGCCCGACAGACACCCCTACTGGCTGGGCATGGGTGTCAAAACGCCGGAGGAAGGCCGCAATCATTTCGGGAAATGGCGCAAAGGCGTTATGGACGACAAGGGCACCGAAGTACCCATCGCCCATGGAAACGCACGCTACACCATGCGTCTGGACTATCTGGAGAATATCGACAAGGAAGGCTTTGAGTCAAAGGACGGGGTACGGGTAGAAGGCATCCTCTACGGCGGCCGGGACAGCGATATCACCGTGCCCATCGAAGAATCCCCTTCCTGGAAGGACGGAATCCTGTTGAAAGCCGCCACGCTGGAATCCGAAACTACCAGCGCAACACTGGGGAAAGAAGGGGTTCGAAAATCGGATCCGATGGCCATCACGGATTTTCTCTCCTATCCCCTTGGCCGATATACGATGAACAACATCCGATTCGGTGAAAAAGTGGATCAACCGCCGCAGATCTTCAGCACCAACTATTTTATGAAAAATACCGCAGGAAATTTCATGACAAGCAAACTGGCCAAAAAAGTCTGGCTGCACTGGGCAGAAGGACGACTCCACGGAGAATACGATGCCTGTGATACGCCAACAGGGAGGATTCCCCGCTACGAGGATCTGATGATGCTGTTTCAAAAGCATTTGAACGAAGAATTTTCGAAAGAAGACTACGATTACCTGTTCAGCTTCCGTTGCACCGGGTGGATCGGCAAGCTGGAGCGCACCAAAGCGTTTTATGCCAAGATGGATCCGCACACGCCCCGAGAGCTGTTCGACTACTGGGATCGGGCCATCGAACATATCCGAACAGCCAAAGAACGGTTTGGCGATGTGATCCCGCCCGGGACCTACACAATGGAATAACCGCGAAAGACAGCAAAGAGAAGACTGCAAGCGGTCTTCTCTTCAGTTTAAAATGGTATAGAACAGGATGAAAAAGTAGTGCGTTGCACTGCCTCCGAGTACGAACAGATGCCACACGGAATGCATATAACGATGGGTTCGATTCACATAAAAGAACACGCCGACGGTGTACAACAAGCCGCCGGCCACCAATAGAATCTTGCCGATAAGCTCTGTGCGGGCAAAGATGGGGGGCAGTACAAAAACGCAGGACCATCCCATGATCAGATACATGGCCAGCGACAATTTATGAAATCTGCAGATGTCCAGGCAGTTCAACACCATGCCCGCCACGGCGCAGACTGCGTTCATGATAAACAGGATCCGGCTTGCAAGCCCGTCCAGAAGAACAAGGCACAACGGCGCGTAACTGCCCAGGATCAAAAAGTAAATGGAGCAGTGATCCAATTTCTGGAGCACTTTCTTCCGGGGACCCGCTGCAGCGTGGTAAAGCGTTGAAAAAGTGTAAAGCACGACGAGACTGATCCCGTAGAAAAATGCGGAAAAGATCCCCGCACCATCGCTGTGCAGGATCGCCGCAGCCAGAAGCACGATCGTGCCGGCCAGTGCCAGAAGCGCTCCGATGCCGTGGGTGACGGAATTGGCGATCTCCTCCCTCTTGGTTTGTCCGTTGAATTTCGTTACGTCTGTCATGGTGCATGCAACCCTTTGATATAGTCATAATTATTGCTACAAAAGATATTTATTATCTTATTATAGCACCTCTGCCCGGTTTGTCCAGCCCTTCGGCTCCTATTTCTTCCGATGTTCATCGAAAATTCATATCTATCCCGGAGAAAATATGATATGATTGATTGTGCTATTTTAAGAATGGAGAATTGACAATGCATACACAACACAAAGCCATTGCCCTGCTTGCGGCAATCACTCTGACCACCTTTGCCCTGGCCGGCTGCGGACCCAAGGAAGAAGAATTCACCTACAGTACCGGCCTCACGGCCAACGGACGCTGGGAAGGCATCACAGCCCTGGAACATGTGGTACTTTGCGAGTACGAAGGGATCGCCGTCCCGGCAGAGACCCACGACATCACCGTCGATGCCGTTCAGGCCCAGCTGGAACAGCTGGTGTCCCAGTATACCACCACCGAAGAAGTGACGGATCGCCCCGTTCAGGACGGAGACACTGTGAATATCGACTACGTGGGATCCGTGGACGGTGTGGAATTCGAAGGGGGCAATACCGGCGGAACCGGCGTGGATGTGATCATCGGATACACCAGTTACATCGACGATTTCCTGGAGCAACTCGTCGGCCATACGCCGGGAGAGACCTTCGACGTGGAGGTCACCTTCCCCGAAGATTACGGAACGGAAGAAAGCGGGAATGCCCATTTGAACGGAAAAGACGCCGTCTTTGTCACCACGATCAACCACATCGTGGACTACAAGGAACCTGTCGTCGACGACCTCTTCGTGCAGGAGAACTTTTCCGAATCCCGGGGGTGGTCCACCGTGCAGGACATGCAGAACGGCATCCGTGACGATCTTCGCGACAGCGCTGTATCCGCCTACATACAAGACTATATCATCGACAACAGCACAGTTTCGGAACTTCCGGAAAGCATGCTGAGCTACCAGGAAAAATCCATGCTGCGCTACTACGAAGAGTATGCGGACTATTACAACATGGAGTTGACCGAATTTCTCCCCGTCTACGCGGGCGTCGCAAATACGGAAGAACTTCTGACCAACGGGAAAGAAGCCAATACGAGAACGGGGACGTTTTACCTGATCATCCAGGCCATTGCCGAAGAACTCGAAATGGAAGTAAAAGATGCGGATTTGAGAGAATATTTCCTGAAATACTCCGGGACGGAAGACTATACCCAGTTTAAAACACATTACGGCAAGCCTTATCTGATGATGATGGTCCAGGCCCAGAACGTGTTGGATCATCTTCAGGAAACAGCCGTACTGCAGTAGACCATTAAGAGGACCTGCCATGAAATCCTATTCTTTCCGCTACGGAGACCGATCCGTCGGTTTTCAAATCGACGAAACGACTATCATCGGGGAATTGTACGGAAACGCCACAGAGCCTGTAAGAGATATCCGACAGGCTCTCTTTGCATCACTGGAACGGCCGCTGGGCGGCCCTTCCCTTGCGGCGTTTACCCGTCGGGGAGACCGTCTGGCCATCGTCGTGTCCGATCGAAGCCGCTCCTGGATGCGTCAGGATCTGGTCCTCCCCCACCTGATCGACTATCTGAGCCAAACCTGCGGCGTACGAAACGAGGACATGACCATCGTCATCGCCAACGGCACCCACGATGGAGACGGTCCGGACATTCTGACAGAGCTGGTCTCTCCCTCTGTTATGGATCGTATCGAAGTCGTCAACCACAACTGCCGGTCCGAGGATCTGGTCCAAATCGGCACGACGGCCCGGGGAACCCGGGTGCGCGTCAATCCCCTGGTGGCTTCGCGCAAAGTCATTACACTGGGCGCCTGTACGCATCACGTGATGGCCGGGTTCGGCGGCGGACGAAAGAGCATCCTACCCGGTGTTGCATCGGCGGAAGCCATTCGTCAGAACCACGCTCATGCCTTGGATCCCCAAGCATCCCGATCCAATCCGCTGATCGGAAACGCAGTGCTCGAAGGAAATCCCATTCACGAAGATATGTGCGAAGGCGCCGCTTTCCTGAAGCATGTCTTTACGATCAATTTAGTGATGAACACCGAGATGGAGCTCGCCCATATCCTGTCGGGCGACCTGTTTGAGTCCTGGGAGCAGGCCTGCGTTCTGGCGGATGAAATGTATTCTGTTTCCATCCCCTGCCAGGCCGACGCCGTGATCACAAGCTGCGGCGGATTCCCCAAAGACATGTCCCTCTACCAAGGCAGCAAGGTGATCGATAACGTAGAACCTGCGCTGAAAAACGGCGGTACGCTGATCCTGGCGGCCGAATGCAGGGACGGTGGCGGTCCCGCTGAATACTTCGACTGGATACGCCCGCTGAAGGAAGGAACTTTGGACAGCGCACTCCGAAAGAACTTTACCATACCGGGATATATTTTCTATCTGAACTGCGAGCAGGCACGCAGATACCGAATCATGATGCTGTCGGAACTGAATGCGGCCGACGCCGCAGAAATGGGCATCGAAGTGTATCGGGACATGGAGGAACTGCTGGCTGCAGCCAAGTTGGATCATCAGCGTATACTGGTCATCCCCAATGGATCCGTCGTGATCCCCAGAGTGGAAGCAGGAGCGATCTGAGATGCAGAAAGTACTACCGCTGGATCGAATCCGGGAGGTGGAAACCTCTTTGGACAAGCGCGTGATCGCCTATATCGCCGAACGGGAAATCCATACTTTTGAAAGCTTTCCCGATTTCAATATCATCGCCTTCGAATGGTACGATATTTCCAACGAAAAAACAGAAACCTCCCAAATGCTTTTGTACCTGGACAGTGAGGATTTTTTCGTGTTTTGCGAAAACGATATGTCCCTGGAAAAGGCGCTGAAGATCTTTAATGAACGGGAAACCAACGAACAGGCCTTTGTGGAATTCCTGTCCCGCCTCCTGAAGGATGACATGATGCATCTGGACGAAACAGAGGACCGCATCATCCAGGCAGATGACGATATCCTGCTGGACTCGCGAAAAAACCATTTAAAAGAAATCATCGCGTTTCGCAAAGAACTGCTGAATCTGAAGCGTTATTACGAGCAATTCATCTCGATCTTCGAAGATCTGGAGGAAAACGAAAACGGACTTCTTTCAAAAGAAGAGATACGGCGCCTGGAAACACTCAGCAACCGAACCGCACGATTTCTGGCCAACGTGGTGAACATGCAGGATCGGGTATCGCAGATCCGAGAAGCCTATCAGTCCCAGATCGACATCGAGCAAAACCAAATCATGAAAGTATTCACCGTCGTCACAGTGATCTTTTTGCCGCTGACACTGCTGGCCGGCTGGTATGGAATGAACCTGCGCATGCCGGAATACGAATGGGATCTGGGATATCCGATGGTCATTCTGGTCAGCATATCCATCGGTCTTGGTCTTTTCCTCTATTTTAAAAAGAAAAAATGGTTCTGATACAAAACTGCCGGGCCCGCTTCACGGACCCGGCAGTTTGATGATGGCCATTCGTTGTTCAGGAATATTTTTCAGCCAGCAATCTTGCCACATGGATCCCGCTGGCGCTGGCCTGTGACAGAGAATGGGTGACACCGGATCCGTCGCCCAGAACGTACAGGCCTTTGATTTTCGTCTCCAGGTTGTGATCGACTTTCACCATGGAATTATAGAATTTCACTTCCACACCGTAGAGCAACGTATCTTCATTGGCTGTTCCCGGAGCGATCTTGTCCAGCGCATAGATCATTTCTATGATGTCGTCCAACTGTCGTTTGGGCATCACCAGGCTCAGATCGCCGGGGGTGGCTTTCAATGTGGGCCGGGTAAAGCATTTGGCCATGCGATGTTCGTTGGAGCGGCGTCCCTTCACCAGGTCTCCGAACTTTTGGAGCAGCACGCCGCCGCCCAGCATGTTGGACAGGCGAGCGATGGATTCCCCGTACTCGTTGCTGTTGCGAAACGGCTCCGTAAAGTTGTTGGATACCAGAAGCGCAAAGTTGGTGTTTTCGGTATGAAGGCCTTCGTCCGCATAGCTGTGGCCGTTGACGGTAACGATGCCGTTCGTGTTTTCCGACACGACTTCACCGTAGGGATTCATACAGAACGTACGCACTTTATCGTTGTATTTATCGGTCTTGTAGACGATCTTGCTTTCGTAGACCTCGTCCGTGATGTGCTTGAAGATGACTGCGGGAAGTTCTACCCGAAGTCCGATATCCACGCGGTTGCTCTGCATGGAAATGCCCATCTTCCGACAAACACCCGAAATCCATTTGGACCCGCTGCGCCCGGTGGCAAGCACCAGGTCTTTACAGGCATAGGACGTTCCTTTGTCTGTGCGCACCACAAAGCCGCCCTCGACGGGCTCCACGGTTTCCACCGTGGTCAGAAATTCCATATCGATCCGTTCTTTGGCGTATGCAAACATCCGTTCGAGAATCTGCACGTTCCGATCGGTACCCAAATGGCGCACTTTCGCGTCCAGCAGATGCAGGTTGTTCTGGAGCGCCACAGTCTTGAGATCGCTGTTGGCCGTCGAATACAGCTTCGCATCCGATCCGCCCATTTCGCATAAAACGCTGTCTACGTACTCCATCAGTTCCATCGCTTTGTCTCTGCCCACGTATTCATGCAAATCACCACCGAAGTCGGTGGTGATATTGTACTTCCCGTCCGAAAGAGTCCCCGCTCCGCCGTAGCCGTTCATGATATGGCACGGATTGCATTTGATGCAGGTCTCTGTGATGCCGAGCTTGATGGGACACGCACGGTTTTCCAGGCGTTCCCCTTTGTCGAGGATCAAGACGCTTGCATGATTGTCGCGGCGGGTGAGTTCGTACGACAAAAATACACCGGCTGCACCCGATCCCACAACAATAATGTCATATTGTTTCATTTTATTCCTCTGCGGTCAGTTTATCAAACTCCGCCACGACTTTGGCGAATTCTTCGTCGTCGTCGATATCCAGCAGTTCAAATTCTTCTTCGGAGATCTCGACATACCCGTAGATATACACATCATCGGTCTCGTCGTCGGGGATCAGAGCGATGTATTCTTTTCCCTCCACTTCAAAGACGCCCATGATTTCGCACTCGATCTCTTCGCCGTCATCGAACTCCAGTGTGATAAAATCGGCTTCGTCCAGCTCTTCTTCTTTTGCATCCAAATCGACGCTGGATTTCTTTTCTTCTGTCATTTCAAACCCTCCATTTCGGTGGCGGCTCTGCGCCATTGGTATTGTACCATGATTCTACGGTTTCGCCAAATATTATTTGGCGGCGTCCGGCTCCGGCAACGGGGGACTCGCATCCTTTGCGGAAAAGTGTCGAAACACGGCATCTGCAACGGTGCGGTTCATGCCCGGTACCTGCGCCAGCGCTTCTACCGAAGCTGCTTTGATGGCATCCATGCTTCCGAAATGCGCGAACAAGGCAGACTTGCGCTTCTCTCCCACGCCGGCAATCTCGTCCAGTGCAGAGCGATTCATCTTCTTTCCCCGAAGTTTACGATGGTAGTCGATGGCAAAGCGATGGACTTCTTCCTGTATCGAACCGATGAACGCAAACAGTTCCTGCCTGTGGCGCAAAGGAATCTCCCTGCCCTCGTACAGCAGGCTCCCTGTCCGATGGCGATCGTCCTTGATCATGCCTGCAACAGGAATCTCGATTTCCATCGCTTCCAGCACCCTGCGGGCTCCGTTCACCTGGGTTTTCCCTCCATCCATCAAAATCAAATCCGGCAGCTGATCGAATCCGGGGACGTCTTCGCCGGCTTTTTTCAGGCGTCGGAAGAGCACTTCCTGAAGGCTTCCCACGTCATCGGCTCCTTCCACGGTACGGATCTTGAAACGGCGATAGCCTTTCCTGTACGGTTGTCCGTCCAGAAAAACCACCATACCGCCCACGGAATCGACGCCGTTGATGTTGGAAATGTCGAAGGCTTCGATCCGACGCACGGATGCGCCGATGTGCTCGCCCATGATCTCCGTAAATCCTTCCCGGACAGCTGTCTGCTTCTCCTGCCGGCGCGCTGCGCGCTCATCCAGCGTGCGGACCATCACTTCGACGTCTTGTCTCACCAGGGACAGCAGTGCCCGCTTTTCCCCTCTGGAAGGAACGTTGATCGTCACTTTGCTGCCCTTTTGGACGGTAAGCCATTCCGAAAGCAAGTCCGCATCGCAAGGCAATTTTTCCACCAGAATCTCTCTGGGAATGAGCACATTGGCATCATAGTATTGCTGAATAAAAGCGCCGGTCAACTCCATTTCTTCCCCCGGAGGGAGATCTCCCAGCGGGAAACTCTCCCGCCCGGACAATTTCCCTTCCCGCACCGTGAACAGGATGCCGTGGATACCGCTCTCTCCCGAGTGAATGAGCACCAAATCCAGGTCCTCCTTCCTGGAAAGCACTACTCGCTGCTTTTCGATGATCGCTTTCGCAGCCTCGAGGGAATCGCGAAGAGATGCTGCCGTTTCATAATCCATGGCTCCGGCAGCCTGCTGCATCTGCGCTGTGAGCGTCCGGATCAGATCCCGATCCTTTCCCTGCAGAAAATCCATCGCTTTTTCGATCGCCCGTGCATATTCCTCCCTGTCCGCCGTCCCAAGACAAATGCCGCGGCACTGGCTGATGTGGTAGTTCAGACAAGGTTTCACGCCATCGGGGAATTGCGTGGCGGCGCAGCGTTTCAGCGCATAGGCCCTGTTGAGAAGATCGATGATCTGGTTGACGGCGCCGGCATCGGCATAGGGACCGAAGTACTTGGAACCGTCGTTGATCAGCCGTCTGGTCTTGAGGATCCTGGGATACTCGTCTCTCAACGTTACTTTGATATAAGGATAGGTCTTGTCGTCCCGAAGAAGGACGTTGTACTTCGGCGTATATTTTTTGATCAGGTTGCACTCCAGAATCAGCGCCTCCATCTCCGTTCCGGTGGTGATATAATCAAATTCGGTGATCTGTTCCACCATCTTTCGCACCTTGGGCGGCTGGTTCCTGGGCGAATTGAAATATTGGCGCACCCGATTTTTCAAGGAGATCGCTTTGCCCACATAAATGATCTGTCCGAAGGCATCCTTGTGAAGATAAACGCCAGGGCTGTCGGGAAGTTTTTTTAATTGTTCACGAATGTCAAACATATCGGCTCACACTCGGCAATCAGTCGTACCGGCTGTCCCGATAGCGCTTTTCGTACTGCTGTTCCCACTCCAAACGCCGGGTTTCTTCTCTGGCTTGCTTCTCCCGGAGACGCCGGGCTCGCTCCAGTTTCTTGCGCCGGATCTGACGACGTTTATAAATGATATAGATGACGGTCAGAAGGATCAGTCCGACCGAAAGGATCAGTGCAGCCTTTCCGATCAGTCCTGCGGTATGATCCTCGATACCGAAGACGGACAGGATGCCGCCCACGTCCACCCCGGCTGCCGCAACGGCCGGAAACACGGCGATGCGGGTCCCGCTTTCCAGCAACTCGATCTCTCCGATCTTTTGTCCCGCTTCCACCGGTGCCCGGACAAAGGGATCCAGCCGGACCTCCGTGGAAAGAACGGATTCGGAGGCCTCCACCGGTACGGTGGAAGCCACCTGCCGGTGGGCGATCGCAACGACTTTATTGACGGAACCTCTGCGGACGGAAACCGTTCCGAGTTCCTCTCCGGAAGACAATACGTTCACTGTCTTGTAGTTTTCAAAACCCCAGTCCAGCAGCGCTATGCTGTCTGCGAATCGACCCAGATCGCTGGATTTGAGCACGACAGACAGAAGCGTGGTCCCGTCTTTTGTCGCAGCGGACACCAAACAGCCCAGCGCGTTGCTCGTGTAGCCGGTCTTGACCCCGACGGCAGCGGGATACTTGCAGTAGCGAAGAACGCCGTTCACATAGATCGACGAAGATTCCTGCTCATCCCAAAGCAGCCGGTTGGTGCTCTTGAAACTTCTGGGACCGCTCTTGTTGGTGGCGGGCATTTCATAAGAGACCGTAGAGGCCAGCATGCGAAACATTTCGTTTTCCATGCATCCTTTGGCCATCAGCGCCAAATCCCGGGCCGTGCTCACGTGAAGGGGATCGTGGAGCCCGTGAGGATTGACGAAAGTGGTGTTTTCGGCGCCGTACTGCAGCGCCTTTTCGTTCATGAGCGCTGCAAACTCCGGCACACTGCCGGAGATGGCGCGGGCAAGGGCCACGGCGCTGTCGTTGGCAGATTCGGTCATCATGGAGTAGAGCAAATCCAGAACCCGGACTTCCTCCCCTTCTTTCAGATCGATACTGTTTCCTCCGGTTTTCGGCACTTGATCATCGATGGTGATCACAGCATCGGGATCCAAGTGTTCCAGCGCCAATATGCACGTGATCATTTTCGTGGTGCTGGCGGGAAACATCTTCCGATCCGGCGACTTCTCGTATAACACTTCTCCGGTCGTCATGTCCAGCAGCAAGGCTGTCTCGGCCTCGATCCGTGGATCCGGCGTCAATGCGGCGGCAAACGAAACATTCACGAGAATCAGAAAGAACGTCCATAGGAGGATGGAAAGACGGGGGTTTTTCATTGTGCAAATGGGACCTTTCGTTGAAATTGTATGCAATCATTTTATTTGCCATTGTATCATATTGTGTTATACTTTTGCATAATCTTTTCCCCCTCTCCACGAACAAACCGACAGATCGGAGGCACTGCACATGTTCGAATCCAGAGTATACAACTTTTCCGCCGGACCGTCCATGCTCCCATTGGACGTGATGGAACAAGCAGCTTCGGAAATGACGAATTACCGGGGCTGCGGGATGTCCGTGATGGAAATGAGCCACCGATCTTCCGATTTCGAATCGATTCTTCGGGCAGCCGAGCAAGATCTGCGGGATCTGATGCATATCCCCCGAAACTACAGCGTTCTTTTTCTCCAGGGTGGCGGGACCCTGCAGTTTGCCATGGTCCCTCTGAATCTGTTCCGGAAATCTTTCAAAGCTGATTATGTGGTAACGGGAACCTGGGCAAAAAAAGCCGCTGAAGAAGCTGCTAAATTCGGAGATGTGCGAATCGCCGCCTCTTCGGAGAAGGACGGGTATCGGTACATTCCCGATGTGACAGCAGAAGATTTCAGGAAAGATGCGGACTACATCTACGTTACAGGCAACAATACGGTCTTCGGGGCCCGGTGGACCGCGTATCCGGATACCGGAGAGATTCCCCTGGTCTGCGATCTGTCTTCGGGCATCCTCTCCGAAGAGATCGATGTGAATCGATTCGGATTGATCTGGGCCGGCGCCCAGAAAAACATCGGTCCCGCAGGTCTCGTGATCGTGATCATCCGAAAAGACTTACTGGGGTTTGCACCCCCCGAAACACCCACCATGCTGAACTATCAGATCATGGCCGATCACGCTTCTCTGTACAATACTCCGCCGACGTACAGTATTTATATCGCAGGTCTTACGTTCCGCCATCTGATCGACCAAGGCGGCATTCCGGCCATGGAGGCGCTCAACCGAAAAAAAGCAGACATGTTGTACCGGTGCATCGATGACAGCAGCCTGTTCACAGCACCCGTTGCGCTCCGGGACCGTTCTCTGATGAGCGTCGTGTTCAAAACTTCCGATCCCGCACTGGACAAGCGCTTTATCGACCAGGCTCGGGAACGGGGATTGGTGAACCTGGCGGGACACCGGATCGCAGGCGGTATGCGCGCCAGCATTTACAATGCAATGCCCATGGAAGGCGTGGAAGCGCTGGTGCGCTACATCGAAGAATTCGACAGAAATCATTCAGGAGGGACCAATGCATAACATCAAGATCTATAACAACATCGCCGAAGAAGGCCTGGCCTGCCTGGGAGACTGCTTTCAGCGAACGGATTCGCTGAAAAATGCCGACTGCATCATCCTGCGGAGCGCCGATCTTCGTGCAAAAGATTTCCCGAAAACCCTGCTGGCCATCGCCCGGGCCGGCGCCGGCGTCAACAACATTCCGCTGGAGCGCTGTGCCAGAGAAGGCATCGTGGTATTCAATACACCGGGGGCCAACGCCAACGCTGTCAAAGAACTGGTCCTGACCGGTCTGCTCATGGCAGCCAGAAACGTACCCGAAGCCATGGACTGGGTCAAGGATCTGAAGGAAGATGTAGCCGAAGCCGTAGAAAAATATAAAGGAAAATTTGCGGGGCACGAAGTGATGTCCCGCACCATCGGTGTGGTGGGCCTGGGTGCCGTCGGTGTTCTTGTGGCCAATGCGGCAGAAAATCTGGGAATGAAAGTGATCGGATACGACCCGTATATCACGGTGGATTCAGCCCATCTGCTGTCCAATACCATCCCCGTAACCAAAGACATGAACGCCATGCTGGCCCGCTGCGACTACATCACCGTTCACGTCCCTTTCATGAAAGAAACAGAAGGGCTACTCAATAAAACACATTTTGAGCAGGCGAAGGACGGATTGTGCGTTCTGAATTTTGCGCGAAACGGGCTGGTGAACGAAGAGGATATTCTGGAGCTGCTGAAAATCGGAAAAATCCGCAAATACATCACGGATTTCCCCACGGAAAAAATCCTTCGCCACAAAAATGTGCTGTGCATCCCCCATCTGGGCGCCTGCACTGCGGAATCCGAACTGAACTGCGCCCGGATGGCGGCCACCGAACTGGCCGATTATATGCTCAACGGGAACATCATCAATGCGGTGAATCTCCCGGACTGCAGCCTGGGTCCCTTGCGGAGCGCCGTCCGGATCAGTATCCTGAATAAAAATATCGCCGGCATGCTCGGCATCATCACCGGGATCCTCTCCGACATGAAGGTGAACATCAGCGATATGATCAATAAAAGCAAGGGCGAATTGGCGTACACGCTGATCGATATCGACAGCACTGTGAACGAAGAACGCTTACGGGCCGCCCTGGCTGTGGATGGGATCATCTCGGTCCGTCTCCTCTCTCCCCAGGTCCAGGAGCGCTGCATTTAGCACGACACCGGCGACCAGCGCACTTCCCAGGAGAAAGAACCAAAAGAGCAGTACCGTTACGGAGGCAAAGCCTCCGTAAACGGTGCGCGCAAAGCTGTCGCTGCTCAGTGTGACATTGGTATACACCGAATACACTGCTGTCACCAGCACCATGCCGCCGGCGGCCACGAGGCTTCCCGGAAGAATCCGGCGGAGCTTGATTCGTTTTGTCGGTGCGCTGTAAAAAAGATAGGTCACCGATCCGAAATACAGCAATACGCCCAGAATCCAGCGGAGAGCGCCCCACAGCATGGAAATATGAGAACCGAACCGGCTTTCCAGCAGATGCATCAGGGTATCTCCGAACAGGAAAAACAATGCCCGCAGGATCGCATCTCCGTACACCAACAGAATCAGGCCGAAGAGGAGGGAAAACAGCATCAGGAAGCTGTTTTTCACGGCCCGCAGCCGTTCCCGCACAAAACCGTGCACCATGGGACTGCCCGTATAAGCGTAATTGCTCATGCGCATCATGGCATATTGGGCTTTGCTGGCCCCCCACAAAGCCATGAGCGCGAAGACAAGACTGAGTCCGCCGGTGTTCGTCGTATCCAGAAAACTGCCGATGCGGCGGATCCCTTCCTCGGATATATACTCGCCCAGCAAATCCTGCAATATCTCCGGTGTAATGGAAAACGTAGCCAGTAGCTGAAGGAGCAACAGGATCGAAGGAATCAGCGAGAACATAAAGTAAAAAGAGAGTTCTGCCGGTTTCCCGCTGTAGTAGGGATCCGCGTATTGATCGCCTGCAGCCTGTAAAATCATCTTTGCGTTATACTTCATTTTCTTCCAGAATCTCCCGAAGTCCGGCAAGGGCCCGTGCCCGATGGCTGATTCGATTCTTCTGTTCAGCGGACATTTCCGCAAAGGTCAACGTCGTGCCGTCCGGCACAAACAAAGGGTCATAGCCGAACCCGCCGGTTCCTCTGGGCGCCGTCAACAGCGTGCCGGTGCATTCTCCCCGGGCTGTCAGCAGGCGTCCGTCCGGATAGGCCAATGTGATCACACTTACATACCGACCGGTCCGTCCGGCTTTGGGCACATCGGCGAGCGCCGCAAGCAGCTTGGCGTTGTTGGCCTGATCATCGGCCTCGGGCCCGGCATAGCGGGCGGAAAAGATTCCCGGCGCGCCATCCAGCGCATCTACCGATAAACCCGAATCATCGGCGATCGCCGGCAGCCCGCTCATATTGCAGATCGTCCGGGCCTTGATGGCCGAATTCTCTTCGAAGGTCGTTCCGGTCTCTTCGACATCCGTTGGCGGCAATCCCGCCTCTGCCTGTGTCACGATCTTTATGCCGAAGTCCGCGGTGATCGCTTCCATCTCGCGGATCTTGTGTATATTCTGAGTGGCGGCGATCATTCGCATCTGTACCCCCTTTGCGATATATGGTATAATAACGCAGATTTTTCTGGCAAACGATAGGGAAAGGATTGAAGGATTATGAAACGCATTCTCATCACCGGCGGCCCCACCAACGAGTATATTGACGAAGTAATGAAAATCACCAATATGTCCACCGGCAGTCTCAGTCTGGATCTGGCCAAGTGTGCCGCGGATGCGGGGTGCGAGGTGACGCTCATCGTCACCGAAAGCGTAACGGGAACCGCCCGCTACGGGGATTATGGCCTAAAGCGAGATCCTAACGTGACCACAGTCCCCATCGAAACCACCCAAGATATGTTTGATGCGCTGCACAGCGCTTCTCTCGAACCGAACGGGTACGACGCAGTGATCCACGCCGCCGCAGTGGGAGATTATACCCCCGCGTTCACCTTCCGCCTGGAAGACATGGCCGCAGAACTGGCAGCAGCCGTTCTCGAAATGGACGAAACCGACGAAACGCAACTGGCCGAAGCGCTGCTGAACATCATGGCCGATCCTCGATGCAAAGTCAACGATGACAGTAAGATCAGCAGTTACGAACCCCATCTGACCGTCAAACTGACGCTGACGCAAAAACTCATTACACAACTGCGGGGCTGGTTCCCCGATGCCGTGCTGATCGGATCCAAATTACTGGAAAATGTCACGACGGACCATCTGGTCCGGATCGCGCAGAAACTCTGCATCAAAAATAATATGGACTTTATCATGGCCAACGATCTGGCCGAACTGCGGAACGGAAAACCCTACCGCTATCTGGTGACGCAGGACGGATTCACAGGCATCACGCTCAACGGTCCGGGACAACCCGCGCTCCTGGAGTATGCGAAGGAACATTGGTTCTAATACCGTTCCTTTGGATCAGTCCCGCTATTCCAGCGTATCCAGCAGATGTTTGATCCGTTCGTTTACCATGGCCAGCGCCACTTCGTTGCGTCCTCCTTCCGGAATGATGATGTCCGCATACTTTTTCGTCGGCTCCACGAAAAGCTCATGCATGACTTTCACCGTGGTCAAATACTGCTCCACCACGGATTCCAGCGTCCGTCCCCGCTTCTTGACATCCCGCAGGATCCGTCGGATGATCCGCACATCCGCATCGGTGTCGATGTACAGTTTGATGTCGAACAGATCCAACAGCTCTTTGTTTTCAAAAATCAGGATCCCTTCGACGATGATCACCTTGGCCGGTTCCACCGGTACGCTTTCCAGGGAACGATTGTGGATCGTGAAATCATAGACCGGCCGGCAAATCGTTTCGCCTCTGCGCAAACACTTAAGATGCCGGATCATCAGATCCGTATCGAACGAGTTCGGGTGATCGTAATTCAGCAGACAGCGTTCGTCGTAAGACAGTTCATCGTGCGCCTTATAATAAAAATCATGACTGATCAAAGCCAGGGCAGGTCCGAATTCCTCCTGGATCCTGCGGACCATGGTGCTCTTGCCGGAGCCTGTCCCTCCGGCAATTCCGATGACGATGGCTTCCTTGCTCATTTCTTCTTTCCGTTGTTCTTTTTTCGCGGCTTTCCTTTTTTGGGCTCCTCCGGCGGCAGTTCCCCTTCCAAAGGCAGTTCATACTCTCCGGTTCGTTCTTCCTGCGTAACCGTCGACCCCAGATTCAAGACGCCTTTCTCCAGTTCCGCAACGGTGTTTTTGATTTCCACCATGCGCTCCGGAGTCAAGTCGTTCTGCATGGCAAGACTCGTACTGTACAGCACGGTTTCCAATGCGTCGTGCATTTGTGCGATCCTGGTCCTCACTTCCTGTACCTGTTCGTCTCCCACAAATTCCTTTTCCGCATGGGAAGACATGAGCGATGTGATCTCGCTGAGCTGATATTCGTTGTATCCATCCACTGCGATGCAGTCCCAGCCGATCTCCTCTTTCATCGAAGCGGCAAAATCGACCTTTGCATCGTGTTCGCCGTGTACCAGAAAAATATCGTGGGGCTTGTTCTCAAATCCCCGGAGCCAGGCCATCAGCGCATTCTTGTCGGCGTGTCCCGAAAACCCTTCCAGATTGTGGATCTGGGCTTTGACGCGTATGGTTTCCCCAAACAGCGTCACTTCCCCTGCGCCGTCCAGCAGGCTGCGACCCAGTGTGCCCTCCGCCTGATATCCCACAAAGACGATGCTGGCCTTGGGATTCCAGAGATTGTGCTTCAAATGATGACGGATCCGTCCTGCATCGCACATGCCGCTGGCCGAAATAATGACTTTCGGATTCTGATCGATATTGATCATTCTGGATTCATCGCTGGTCTGTGTAAAGTGAAGGTTCGGGAAATCCAGAGGATGGTCGCCCGACAGGATATAGTTGCGCGTCTCTTCATCGAAAACCTGGGCATTCTTCTTGAAAACTTCCGTGGCTGCGATCGCCATGGGACTGTCCACATAGACGTGGACCTTTTCCAGCGTGCTGCGATAGGAAGAATCTCCTTCATAGATCCTGTTGAGTTCGTAGATCAACTCCTGGGTCCTTCCTACGGCAAAAGAGGGAATGACCACATTTCCGCCCCTGTCCGTGGTCTCCAGAATGATATCCATCAGACGCTTGATGCTGGTGGAATTTTCTTCGTGGAGCCGGTTCCCGTACGTGGTTTCCATGACCAGATAGTCGGCCTTCTTGATGGATACCGGATCTCTCAGGATCGGACGATCCTGCATGCCCAGATCCCCGGTGAATACCAGTTTGGACGTGCGGTCTTCTTCTTCCGTCCACAATTCGGTGATGGCCGAACCCAGGATATGCCCCGCATCGTTGAACACGATCTTCATCTGATCGTTAATGTCCACCAGCTGATCATAGAGGACCGGAGCTACGTGCCCGAGGACATCGATGGCATCCTCGGTGGTATACAGCGGCTCCACGGGCGCCCGGCCGGCCCGTTCCCCTTTGCGGTTCTTCCACTCCGCCTCCTGTTCTTGGATATGGGCGCTGTCTTTGAGCATCACGTCCAGCAAATCTGCCGTTGCGTCGGTACAGTAGATATTTCCGGTGAATCCCCTTTTATATAAAAGAGGCAGTCTCCCGCAATGATCAATGTGCGCATGGCTCAACACCACACATTCGATTTCGGAAGGAGTAAAGAGAAACGGCTCGAAATTCAGCTCATCCAAGGCTTTGCTTCCCTGGAACAGTCCGCAATCCAAAAGGATTTTGTGCTTATCGGTGGTGATCAGGTGACAGGATCCCGTAACAGATGTGGCCGCCCCGCAAAATTTGATTTTCATGAATTTTCCTTTCTTGTATGCAATGTAATATCCCCGGGGATATCAATGATCGAATTTAGTATATCATAGAGTCGAAAGCCGATACAAAGCATAAAAAAGGACCGGCCGGGCCGGTCCCATCCATGTTTCATAAAATTTTGCTCAGGAATTCCTTGGTTCTGGGATTTTGCGGCGCAGAGAAGATCTGGGCCGGTGTCCCTTCTTCCATGACGATCCCTTCGTCGATGAAGAGCACCCGGTCGGCAACTTCCCGGGCAAACCCCATCTCGTGGGTGACGATCAGCAGCGTCATGCCGCTGTGGGCCAGTCCTTTCATGACGTCCAGTACTTCGCCGACCATCTCCGGGTCCAGGGCGGATGTGGGTTCATCGAAGAGCATCACCTCCGGCTCCATGGCAAGTGCTCTTGCAATGGCGACCCGCTGCTTCTGTCCCCCGGACAACGATGCGGGATAGGAGCGTTCTTTATCAGACAAGCCTACCGATTTCAACAGCCGGGCAGCCAGTTTTCTCGCTTCGATCTCCGGTGTTTTTTTGACCTGGATCGGTCCCACGGCCACGTTGTCGAGGACCGTCATATGAGGGAACAGATTAAAATTCTGAAACACCATGCCCATCCGCTGGCGCACGGTGTTGATGTTTTTTTCCGTGATCGGTTCGCCGTCGATGGAAATCGTGCCTCCTGTCGGCTGATCCAGCAGATTGATGCATCGGAGAAAAGTGCTCTTTCCCGAACCGGAAGGACCGATGATGCACACCACCTCGCCGTCGGAAAACCGCTGATCGATCCCTTTCAGGACTTCCAGATCTCCGAAGTGCTTCACTAAATTGTTTACCTCTATCATGGATATCCGCCTCTTTCCCTATGCAATGCGGTCATTATATAACACGAAGGCGACTCCCTTCAACCTTTTTTGAAAAACTCCTTGACAATTTTGCTTTAGTCAAGTAAATTGATAAAGTATTAAATCGTAAAAGCATATCGGAGGACCCTATCATGAAAAAATACACCCCCCTTATTCTGATCATCGCACTGTCGATGCTCCTGGTGTTCGGCCTCGCCGGCTGCGGCGGATCTCAGGAGGGCGATGAACCCCAGAAACCGGCCAACCGGCTGGAAGACATCCTTGCCCGAGGATATATCGAAGTCATCATGGAACCTTACTTCGCCCCCTTTGAATTCATCGACCCCTCCAAATCCGGCGATGAGCAGTATATCGGCTGCGATGTGGAAATCGCCAAAGCCATCGCCGAGGACCTGGGTGTGGAGCTGCGGATCATCCCCCTGGAATTCTCTGCCGTTTTGGCCGGTATCACCGAAGGAAAGTACGATCTGGCGATTTCGGCACTCGGCTATACGCCGGCCCGGGCCGAAAACATGGAAATGTCGGACGGCTACTATATTTCCGAAGCCGGTGACGGATACGGCATGTTGATCCGGGAGGAAGATCTGGCGAAATACACCGATGCGGCCTCCTTTGCGGAAGCGGTACTCGTTGCTCAAAGCGGATCGCTGCAGGAGATGTTCATCAACACGCAGATCCCTGCATACAAAGAGTTGAAGTTGGTTTCGGCCAGCACCGACGGCTATCTGATGGTCAGCGAAGGAAAGGCCGATGCGGCTGCCGTAGCCATCGAAACCGCCCTGCTCTACGCGGCGGCCAATCCGGGTGTCACCGTAGCGGAAAGCTTCCGCTTCGAAGAGGACGGAACCACCAACAGCACGAGAATCGGCATTCCCAAAGGCGAGATCGAGCTCACAGAAAAAGTGAACGAGATCATCGCGCGGCTCATGAGCGAGGGGAAAATCGTCGAATGGTACAATGAATACGCCGAATATGCCTCGACCCTTGGCATCTAAAGCTATTTCCCGACCCCGGAGGATCCGCTATGCTCGCTGAAATCACAGCGCTTTGGACAAAATATGACTATGTATTCCTAAAAGGACTGGAAGGTACGCTGTGGCTTGCGCTGATCACCCTCTTCTTCGGGACGGTTGTGGGCGTAGTCGTGGCCCTGATGCGGATGTCGAAAAACAAGATCCTCCTGTTTATCGTGAACCTCTATATCGAAGTGCTCCGCGGGACGCCGATCCTGCTTCAGCTGTACTTTTTCTGGTTGGTGCTGCCGAAGATCTCACCGATCGCCCTGTCCGACACAGCCTGTATCGTCGTGGCCCTGATCGTCAACAGTTCCTCCTATATCTCGGAGATCATTCGGGCCGGGATCCAGGCTGTGGACAAGGGACAGACCGAAGCGGCCAAGAGTCTGGGCATGAGTCCCTTTATCACGCTGCGCTATATCGTACTGCCCCAGGCGATCAAGAACATCCTGCCGGCTCTGGGCAACCAGTTCATTCTGACGGTCAAGGAGACCTCTTTGGCATCGGTGTTCTTCGTAGGCGAATTGATGACCGCGTACAAGAGTGTGCAATCGGCTACTTTTTTGTCCGTGTCGTCTCTGACGATTGCCGGCATCATCTACCTGATCGTCACCTATACGCTGTCCAAAGTGGTGGGACTGTTCGAAAAAAGACTGGCAGTCAGCTCGTAGACACAAACGCATTCTGAAACAATATCCGGAAAGGAATCGATCATGACAGATTTGGAATTCGTCACCAAACAAATCGATGATATCGCACCGAAGGCTATGGACATCAGCCGCAAAATATGGGAATACGCAGAGCTGCCCTACGATGAGTTCCGGTCTGCAGAACTGCTGGTTCGGGCATTGAAGGAAGAAGGATTTGAGATCGAATCGGGCCTGGCGGGCATGCCCACGGCCTTTGCGGCCTCCTTTACCGTGGGCACGGGCAAGCCCGTGATCGGCCTTCTGGGCGAATATGACGCTCTGGACGCCCTGAGCCAGAAGGCCGCATGCCCGGAGCGGGATCCCATCCGGGAAGGCGCCCCCGGCCACGGATGCGGACACAACCTTTTGGGCGCCGGCAGCTTTGCCGCTGCGGTGGCTGTCAAGGAGTACCTGATCAAAAACAAAAGAGACGGAACAGTCATCTACTTCGGCTGTCCCGCGGAAGAGGGCGCCGGATCCAAACAATTCATGGCCAGAGCCGGCGTGTTCAACGATGTGGATTTCGTCTACACCTGGCATCCCGCCGATCGAAACGAAGTCTC